>Ga0209237_1000028_pt1 | contig 58496 bp, 59 predicted proteins | sample GraSoi013_1_40cm_2_FD_185820 | JGI IMG/M metagenome (GOLD analysis project Ga0209237, IMG submission 185820) | Grasslands soil microbial communities from the Angelo Coastal Reserve, California, USA - Sample 10_02_2013_1_40cm (SPAdes) (version 2) | ecosystem: Environmental > Terrestrial > Soil >...
GAGATGTCGAAGGAGAAAGAGATCGAACAGTCGTTGTTCTATTACACGGTCCCGGAATCCGACGTGTTCGAAGTTCGCGAAGGCTAGGTCGGAAGGGCGTCACGCCCCTCCCGAAGGTGGTCGGCCTTCCCCGGGGAATCGGTAGCCGCAGAAGAAACACGACACGTCGATTGCGTTGACCGTCGTGTGGCATTGCGGGCACACCTTTGTCCCGGAGGCGGATGCCAAGGCGCTACCGACGGGTGGCGACGGGAGCGGAGGCGCAGGCGCCGTCCGTGGCGGTTGTTCCACCTTCCTCCGGCGAGCGAGCAAGAAGCCAACGAGGAGGAAGGCCACAGGGACTGCCACAATCAGCGCAGCAACAACGAACACGAGCGGGGACCGTGGCGGCGGTTGTGGCAGAGACGCACGAGTCAAGCTGAACGTACGTTCGGCCGATCCCCGCAAGTCGGCCGGATTGACGACGTCCACGTGCAAGACAGCCCGGTCCACGGCGACATCCGGCGCGGTCCACACCACGGAGGTCGCGCCCAAGGACGCGACGAGCAGCGCGGTCGTCACATCGTTGATCGTCACGTTGGCCCACACTGGCAGTTGAGCCGACTCGAGCAGTTCATCCGACATGGTCCACGTGAACGTGATCGTGGATGCCGCAGGGAACGCCTCGTGTTCCGCGGGAGATCCAATCGAAACGGTCGGAGGCTGGTTCGTCGCATTAATCACGACGAAGCATGTGGACATGAACGGACCCCAATTCCCAGGACCGTCTCGCGCGTGAACCCACGCGCACGCGTTGCCCTCCGACAAGGTCAGGCGCGATAGCCACGACACGTTCTCGACGGAACCATCGAAGAGGCCGTCCACGGCAACCATCGGAAGACCCATCCCCGAGTCCCCCGGGTTGGGCGGCGCGATCTGCAGGAACAGCTCCGCCGCCGCGACCGTGCTTCCGCCCCGGGTCCGGTCGTCCGCCGTCGCCCGGAATGTCGCGAGGTACCCGGTTCCCGGCGGTCTCGGACCCACCCGAACGCTTCCGGCCCACAGGATTGGGCCCTCCGGGTCGCCTCCCGGGCGAGCGATTGTGAACATCCCATCGGAGACGTCGGAGCCACCGAGCGAAGGAATCCCGTCGTCTTGTGTGGCGATGCGAACGAGATAGCGCGCTCCGTTCGGGAGGGCGCTCACATCCCATGTGTACGATCGCACGGAGCCCAACAACGAGGTGATCGGATTCCAAGTCACCCCGCCATCCGCGCTGAAGGACAACGTGAAATTTGCGATGCCCACACCCGACCCATTCGCGGTCGCCGTCCATGTGATCGGGATCGATGGGCCCGAGAAGAAACCCCCGTTCGGTGCGGTGACGTTCACATCGGGGTGGTCCCGGTCCAGTCCGGCAGTCGATGTGCTCACGAGCCAGCGGAGCGCAGCATCGAGGATCGCCGCCCGCGTCGGGCTCGTCGGATTCAGGTTCGTGCCCGTCGAGTCGATCCCTGTGATCTCGAAGGCGAAGTATGCGAGGCGCGATGGAGTCCCGCCCCACATGCCTTGGCCAGCCGTGCCGTTTGTCGACGAGGAGACCCAACGCAATCCGATCGGCTGGTTTTGGGCACACGACGGACCTTGGGACGGACTCTGAACCAGGCCGTCCGTCCAATCCGTCGAGGCGGTCCCGCCCGCCACACTCGGAGCGAGCTGGTCGTCCGCCCCACCATCCCGGTGCGGCGTGTAGACGACGCCTCCCCCCGCGTACGCACCGCTGATCGGGTCCGAAGAAACGCCCCTCACTTGGCCAATCGTCAGCGGGTCGCACAAAAACGTCGCCTTGAGCACGGCCCGGACCCACGACTCGGTTTCCGCGCTCGCGAATGGAGATGACGGGCTCCCGAGCGCCCACGCGGCGTCGTGAGAGGACACGATCAGGCGCCCGCCGCCATCGAGGTAGCTCTGCACCAACGCTCTCGCGGACGCATTGAACGGCGGGTATTGCTCCAATCCGACCTGCCAGATCACGACGCGACGGGCTTGCAGGACTCCGAGAGGAGGGAGCCCGAGCTCCGCGACACGCCACACGGACCATGTCCATCCGTTATCGTCGAGCGCGGCCGCGTACGACGCTTCCCGCTCGGGAGGGAACGAGCTTCCGCCCACGACGAGAAGGACATCGCCCATCGCCGACGTTTGGAATTGATAGTCGGCTCCGTCGTTCGTATCCGTGGTCACGTTCGCGAGTCGTCCGCGGGAGGTGACCTCGAGGTAGTAGAGGGTTTCAGGGCGGAGACGCATCAGTGTGATCGTATGTGCCGTTCGTAGGTCGGAGCCGTTCGCGCCAAACGTCAGCGCGCCGACGCTCGTGCCGTATCTCACTTCCGTCGTCGCAGGCTCGTTCGTCGTCCACTGAACCGTCGCCGTGGTCGAGCCGATCGACGTCACGGTGACGTCGTGAATCGTCGGGCCGCTCGCGAGGATCTTCGCTTCCGCCGTCGCGGTGTGCGGAGGCGAGACGTCCTGATACGTCGCCGTGACTACATCTCTCTCGCGCACCTGGAGCACATTGTCCGGCGTCGCGGTGCCGAACGCGGTGGCAATCGAGCCGTGCCATGTCTCGTCCGGGCCGCCCCGGGTCAGGGTGACGTTCTCCCCGGCCGGCTCAGTTCTCGATGCGACATGCGCGACGACGGACGTTGCATCGGAGTCGTCGACTGAGATGTGAATCGTGTCCTCTTCCGAGTACACGATGCGGTCCAAGGTCAACCGGCCATAGGAGGCGTCGAGGTTGCCCGTCGCGACGAGGGCGAACGGTTGCTGGCCCACGGGTACGTTCGATCCGATCACCCGGACCGACCAGTTCCCCGCCATCGCGTTCTTCAGGATCACGGCCTCTTCGACGTTCGTCGTGTCGAACGTCCCGCCGGGCAGGGACTGCCCCTGCGCGAACGGCGCGAAATGGTTTCCCCGGTACACCGTCCCGTCCGGCGCGGTCACCTCGAGGTCCAAGTCGTTCACGAGTGCCTTCGTCGCTCCGATAGTCCCGGGGTAATCGCTCCAGGTCAAGACGAACTTCGCGGGGCCGGAACTCCCCACATGGAAGGTGTAGGTGGCCTCGTCTCCGGTCAGCAGCCCGGCCGTCCCATCGACGAGCTGCGTTCGGAACGTGTCCCCGGCCGCGGCGATTGGCAGCACCTTCGAGAGGAGGACCCGGCCGAATCCCTGCTCGTTGTTCGGCCATGTGTCCGTCGAAGAACGAGCGACGAGCCCGCTGCCCGTTACTTGCTGCCCGGAGGCGATGAGGATGGCCCGGATGAGCGCCGCGCTCGGATTCATGGAGTTGCCGGGGACCGGTGCACCGGTGGGATACCAGCCGTCCACGAAGTACTGCCGGATGATTGCGGCGGCCGCGGCGGCGGCGGGGGTCGAGTAACTCGTTCCGCCCCAATGGGCATCCGGAAGCCCGGTCCCGCTCAGCGGGTTGCCGTCCGACATCGCGGAGTCGCCGTCGAAGATCGTGACGATCGTCGGTGCGATTCGGCCATCGACGGTCGGCCCCCGACTTGCTTGCGGCGCCAAGTCGTTCTGATCGAGTCCGCCGCCCGTGTCCGGGTTGTACGCCCCGCCGACCGCGACGACGTCCTTCGCGGTCGCGGGTGTCCCGACCGTTCCCGGGTTACTCCCGGCGTTCCCCGCGGCAAAAAGGATGGTCATGTCGGGGTGGGCCCACACGAACGCATCGACCATGCGCGCCTGCACGTCGTACACATTCGTGTCCGCGCCCCAGCTGTCGCTGTGGATCCGCACCGGCGCGAGCGGATCGTTGTAGACGAGCCCGGCCGGACCGAAGAGATCGTCGTAGTTCTCCGGAATGTAGATGAGTCCCTCCCCGGCTGAACAGATCGCGAGACCTTGGAAGCCGCCGACGTCTTGGAGGTAGATTTTCGCGCCCAACGCATTGCCGTCGTTCGGTGATGCGCCGATCCCGTTGTCGTTCCCCGCCAGCGTCGACGCGACGCCCGTCCCATGACCGTCCGGGCAGTCCTTGATCGAGAACGGGTCCCAGGGGCCGCCCCCTCCGGGCCATGTGAGTTGTCCGGTGAGGACGCCCATGTTCACATACCGCACGACCTTCCGCCGAGCGGGGTCCGTCGTGTTGTAGATACCTCCCAAGGTGATTGTCGATGCGGACTGACGGAACGAGGCGCCGTCATAATCGAGACCCGTGTCGGCCATCCCGATGACTTGACCGCTGCCATTGAGGCCGAAGGTCCAGTAGCGGTCGTTCCCGGTGAGGTTCGTCTGGATGACCCAGTCCGTCTCCGCGTTCAGGGGGTGGATCGGTTGGACGGGATCGATGAATTCGACGGCCGGTTGATCGGCGAGCGAGGAGACGAGTCCGGCCGGGATTCGCGCAGCCACCCATCGGAAATCCCCGGTCCCGAATGCGCCGAGTACGGCCGGTTCGCTTCGGCTCGCGGAGGCCGTTGGGACTCCTGCATGGCCGAGCCACGCTTCGACCGACTCCGGAGATTCTCCCGGGAGAACAACGATCCGAACGTTCACGATGCCGTCGGTCGCCGTCCCCGATCGGACCTTCCAAGTGGGCTCATACGGTCCGACCCAGTCCACGTACGGCAAAGACGCGGCGCCCTGGAGGTCCGAGGGGCGTCCGCGGACGACGAACCCGTCCTGCGGGACGTACCGAAGGAGCGCGAGCCCGCGAGACGCCAGCTCATCTTGCCACTCGGGCTTGATCGGTCCGACGAAGTGGACCACGCCGACCGCCATTCCTCGATAGTCTACGGACCACGAGGCCGGAGATGGGACGGCCGCGACGTCGACCCGACCGGCCGCAAATTGAAGGGCCGATGATTGGCCGATCGGCTCCGCGTACCGGCCGTGGGATCGCAGGACCGCCAGGGTTCCGCTCGGACCATGCGCGACGGCGAACGCTCCGTAGGATGCAAGCAGCTGGGCACCCGCCGCCGTGAGTTCCGCCTCGGTCGCGTCCGTGCGGAACGTTGTCGGGCTGCCGGCCGGTACGGAGTGTGCAGACATCGGCTCGAGGCGTGTGTCCGAGGACGGCAGTTGGACGATCAGGACCAGCGCGACCGCGAACGTCACGAAAACTCGAAAGACAAGACTGGCCGTGTGGCCGTGCCTCCCGTGGAGGTGCAGGCGGCTGACCTGTACCTCAGAATCGCGGATGCGACGCGGCGCAGATTAGGCTTTTGGCCCAAATTCGGAATCGAGCCGGGTTCCGTTCCGCTGCTACTCGGCGATGATCCGCGTCGCTTGAAGAATCCCGCTCTGGAAGATGAGCGTGTAGTAGTTCGGCGAGTGATTCGTTCCACGCAGCTTCACACATCGGATCCGCCGCTGGATGTTCGCGTCGTCGACGCGCTCCATTTTTGTGTGGATGATTCCATCGCTCAGATACTCCTCGCCGTTCTTCCCGAAGTCCTCGCTGGCCGGTTTCATTTCGCTGATCAGGATCGTCGTCGCCTTCAGATCGCGGATCCACTCGAACAGCTGGAAGAGATCCTCGCGCGGGTTTTCGAATCGCGACATGAGCTCGAGGACCGGCAGCGAATCGACGACGAGGATGTCGTAGTTCAGGGACCGCTTTAAGTTCATCGCGTACATCTTGAAAATCTCCAGCCACGTGCGGTCCGCCATCCCGTCGAGATTGCGGCGAATCATTCCCAGGTCGACGATGCTGACCTTCGTCTCCACATCCCGCGGGCTGAGGCTCATCTGATCCAGATGGCGCGTCAGGTTGTCTCGACCCTGTTCCAACGAGATGTAGGTGCCGGGCCTCCCGTCGCGGAGTGCATTCTGGTAGATCATGTTGAACGCGATCGTGGACTTCATCGTCCCCGGCTCTCCCGCGAGGAGCACGATGTGGCCCTCCGGGATGCCGCCCCCGAGTTTGTCATCAAAACCGTGGATGAATGTGCGGATACGGTCTCCCTGGCCCATAGCAACGCATTCCATTGGAAGGACCGCGTATAACCGTTCCGAGGCCGTTATCACCGGGAGCTAGTCGCCTCGTATGGAGGAAAACAAAAAAGAAAGGGGGAGTAAGCGCGAACTGAAAGACGACAGGGGCCCGAGGATAAGATGATTTTTGAACTCGGTCTGTGAGCAAGGTTTCGGCTGGAAACGTTTATTTGTTATCCGGTTTGTTACCAGATCCGGGCGGGAGCCGTTGTTTGTCCCTGACCGCAACCTCAAGGACCTCGTGGTCTCGTACCTCCGGGAACAGGAACGGTCGATCAGCGCTCTGACGAAGCAACTCCGCGCGGACGGTTATCCGTTCCATCGATTGTTCGTGACCGGGTACCTGAAAGCGCTCGCCGACGCGGGCATCCTCCGCGAGAAGGACATCCCGCCGGCGAAGGTGTACAGTACGTCCGCGCACCGAGAGCCGAACCTATACGAGCTCGTGGGCGCTCGGTGTCGGGAGGCGACCCGTGAGGAGACCGACCAAATCCGGCTCGCCGTCGCGGTCCTGCAGAAGCTCTTTCACCGTCCGATCTTTCTTCGAGAACTTCGCGAGTGCGGCTTCGGCGCCGCGGTTGACGCGCCGCAGGCTCCGCGAGAGGAGCGCGAGGAGGCCCGTCGCGGCCTCGTGAAACTCGGCCTCCCGGTCCCGACGAACGAACCCGCGTACGGAATGCCGGAGCGCCGCAACGAGGTTCGCGATGAGATCCTCTACGACCTGGTCGTCAAGCGATTCGGGATGGGCGCGCTCGTCCTCGGGACGAAACAGATGAAGCTGACCGAACGCTGACCGCGAAGCTAGGCCATCGAGGTGGATGCTCAGCTCCGACGCCGGGTGACCCGGATGCGTCCTCGGTCCCGCACCCCCGCGAGCGTTGGTAGTCCGCGGTGAGGCTGCTCACTTCCGTGCCTGACCCGTTCCCCACGATCGGGACGGGGATCGCCGCTCTCCAGCTGCGTTCCCTGTCGCCTCCAGCCCCGCGGGACAGAACCTCAACGTCGGCATCCGGACCAGCGCCAGACTGGGAGCACCGCCCCCGACTGTCACCGCCCCATGAGGACGATTTGGGTCTACAAGGGGACGCCCAACCCCCCGGTCAAGCCTAGCGTGTTCTCAACCGAGGCATCGTATTTAATCTTCGTGGCTGGGTGGCATCCGCCGTCGAACCGGCCGAGCCGATCCCGAGCAAATGGTTATTGTCTCTCTCCCCCTCCCCGACCATGCGGGGGAGAGCATTGAGGCCGTTGGTTGTTCTACTGATTGCGATTGTCGCCGCATCGATTGTCTTCGTTCCACCCACCTCTGGGACGTTGAGGGTCGCCGCCCGTTCCGCCCCGATTCAAGCGACGGCGTCGACTCCCGAGGCGATCGTCCCGTTCGAACCGAACATCAAAATCACCGACGGCTCGTCGCCGTACGCATGGCAAGTCGAACCCACGATGGTCGTGAATGGGTCGGGGACCGTCTTCGTCGGATGGAAGGAGACGAACGGGCCGGATGCCGCCGGTTACCGGGTCGGATCCTCGTACTCCACGGATCTGGGACGCACCTGGGCCAAGAACATCCTGATGAATCAGACACATCCGAACCAAAACTGTCGTGATTCCGATCCGTGGATGGCGCTCGATCCACGTGATCGGGTCCACTTCGCGTACCTCGAATACGATCCGAACGGTGGCAGTTTGCCGCCCTGCGGTTCCGGACTCGATGTGTCCAACACCTCGGATGGACAGGATTGGGGTACGGTCCATTACATTCCCGGACTTGGCGGTCTCGTCGACAAGGACTCGATCGCGTTCGATTCTGCTGGACGGCTGTATGCCGCGTGGGACGAAGGCAACATTCTCGCCCTCTCATGGTCTGACGACGACGGGAACCACTGGGCCCCCATCAGGAACCCGGGAAACGTGGGCGATTTCGTACTCGGCGCCATCGTTGCGACGTTCGAGAACAGCACCGTCTATCTGACATGGTGGGATATTAATACAAACAACATCATGTTTGAATCCTCGTCGAATCGCGGTCAGACGTGGTCCCCGCAGGTGCAGGTCAACGACCGAATCGGATCGGCCGCTCCGGTGGGCGCATGGCAGATTCCGATTCCTGCAATGAACGTGGATCGGAGCTCCGATGCGATCTACCTCGCGTGGCCCGACCAGCGAAATGGGAATCAAGACATCTACTTCGCGAACTCGACGGACGGCGGCAAGACGTTCGGGACTAACCACCGGATCAACGACGACTCCGGCGCCACGTCCCAGTGGATGGTGGACTTGGCGGTCGACCGCCGCGGTACGGTCCACGCCGCCTGGGAAGACGGACGGGATGGCAATTCAAACATTTTCTACTCGAACTCCACGAACGGGGGGGCCACGTGGGCCACGAATGTCCGAGTGTCGTCGGAGGACACACCCCGATCATACGATCGACCCGGAGACTACTTCGCGATCGAGGTCGGCTTCGACGATTCGATCAACATCGTCTGGACGGACGGCCGAGGCGAGGACTTCGACATCTTCTTTGCTCGGAACCCGGGCTTCCCGACGGCGACGATTACCGTCACCACGAGTCCGGTTGGATTGCCCGTCACGGTGGACGGCAACACGATGCCGTCGCCGGTCCAAAACACCTGGCTGACCGGGTCCACGCATAGCATCGGCACGACGTCGCCTATTCCGATCAACGCGACGTCTCGACACATCTGGACCGGATGGTCCGACGGAGGAGCGATTTCCCACGTCATTGTCGCCGATGTCGGTCAAACGATTACCGCTTCGTTCAAAAAACAGTACCAGAGCAGCGTGATGCCCGATCCGGCCGGACTCCGGGTCCTGGTCGACGGCGTTGTCTACACAACGGCGGCCTCGTTCTGGTGGGACGATGGGTCTTCTCACCAGGTCCAGGCCCCTTCGCCGCAAAGCGTCTCGGCCGATGTCCGGTACGTGTGGTCCTCTTGGAGCGATGGCGGCGGGGCCACGCACCTCGTCACCGCGAACACGGCTCTCACGCTCGTGGCGACGTTCCTCGAGGAGGACGCGATGCGAATTTCCACATCACCGGTCGGCCTTGCGTTTATCGTGGACGGCACGACGTACTCGAGCGCAACCACGTTTTGGCTCGCGCCGGGGACGTACCACACGATCGCGGTGTCCACTCTCCAATCCGGAACCCCGGGAGTGCGATACCGGTTCACTTCGTGGAGCGACGGCGGCGCGGCGAGTCACGTCGTCGCGTTCGCGGCGTCAACGTCGATCCAGGCAAATTTCTCAGCGGAGTACTATTTGGATGTCGTCTCTTCAGTTTCGGGCGCGAGCGGAAGCGGATGGTACGCGGCCGGCGCCACCGCGACGGCTAGTGTCGCCGACGAGACGTTCGCAGTGGCCCCCGGGGAGCGCCTCGCATTTCAGGGATGGTCCGGCGACGCGGCGGGCGACGGTCTCACCTCGGCACCCATCGTGATGGATGGACCGAAGACCGCGATTGCGATGTATGGGACGCAGTACTATCTCGAGGTCTCGAGCACGCACGGAATCCCCTCCGGGAGCGGGTGGTACGATGCCGGATCGCCCGCGACGGCGATCCTCTCGACGACCCTGGAATCGTCCGGTCCGGGTGCCCGATTCGTCTTCGTCGGATGGTCAGGCGCTGCGAGCGGGACGGCCCCGACCTCAAACCCTATAGTGATGGACGGTGCCAAAGTCGCCACGGCGATGTGGAAGACCCAGTACGAGCTCCAGGTTGTGTCGGCCTACGGTGATGTGTCGGGTCAGGGCTGGTATGACGCCGGTTCGACGGCCGTCGCTCGCCTCGCGCCCAGCGTCGTCCCCCTCACCGCCGGCACGCGCGCGACCTTCGTCTCTTGGACAGGAGACGCGACTGGGACCGACCCGATTGCATCATCATCGATCCCGATGAACGGTCCACGGACCGTCGGCGCATCGTGGCGCATCGAGCACGAGCTGACGATCGATACGCAGGGTCATGGCACCGCGATCGGGACGGGATGGTATGTGTCCGGATCGTTCGCGGTGGCTGGATTGAATGCCAGCATTGTCGGGGTGAGTCCGGGAACGCGCGTTGAGTTCGCCGGATGGACGGGGGATGCCACTGGCACGGCCGCATCGGATTCGAGTCCCATCCTGATGGCCGGGCCGCGGACCGCGACGGCGGAGTGGAGGACCGAGTACTATCTCCGGGTCGACTCGGATATCGGCGCGATTCAAGGCACCGGATGGTACCTCTCCCAGGCGAGCGTGACGATCCGGGCGCCGGCTCAGATGACGAGCGAGGGCCAGATCTATCAGTTCTCCGGCTGGACCGGGGATCGGACTTCGTCCGACAGCTCGATTACGATAACGATGAATGGGCCGACGACGGTTCGGGCTACGTGGTCATCGACCGCACCGCTCGGCGGACTCTCTGCGCCCGGCTGGGGCCTCATCGGCCTGGTGGTCGCGGCCGCCCTCGCCGCCATCATCTTCCTGCGGCGGCGCCGTGTACGAAGGCCTTGAGGTCCGCGCTCATCGCTCCCGCCGGGCTTCCTTGGTCTTTCGGTACCGCCCGTACGTGGATAGCATGAGGACGCCTCCAAGGAAAAAGGCGCCCGCGGAACACACGAGCCGCCACGATTCCAGGTTCCCCAGGAAGAGTCCGTTCGTGAGATTCGCGGTGAAATAGAAGTTGACCGACGTGACGATGATGAACAGCCCGATCGCCATCGGTGCCCACACGCCGAGGATCGATCGGACCCGATTGATGTTCATCGGCTCATCAAGCGGATGATCGCTTCCGCGGGCTCGCCGCCACACTCCTCGAGGGCCTTGCGCGCCTCCGCTTCGGAGACGCCGGCTTTCTCCGCGACGAGCTGGACGTCCTCTTCCGGGATCGCTGGCCCCTGACCCGCCTCGGGTTTCTTTGCGTCGGCTCGATCCCGGACAATCGGCTCCCCGACGACCGTCCAGATCTTCTGACCCTGCGCGGTCATCGCGGTGACGTTAGGATCCCGGATCACGTATTCTTTGCTCGCCGTGCGGATAATCACTTCCTCGACGCCCTCGAGTTCTTCCTGCTCGATGCCCATGCGCTTCATGGCCTGGCGCATCTGCCGCGGGTTCACACGTCCGCCCGGAATCATCGCATCACATCGGAATGGATGGTTGGAACTCGGATAAAGTTTCTGCGGATTGACGCGCGCCGTCATACGTTTAAATAGCTCCCGTTTAATGGAATGCCCGTGCGAATCGCAGTCGTGTTCAAGGACCGATGTCAGCCGAAGCGCTGTCATCTCGAATGCATCGCGTTCTGCCCGCCTCAGAGGACCGGCACCGAGGTCATTTGGATTGATCCGGAGACGACGAAGGCTGTGATTAGCGAGGAGACGTGCATCTCCTGCGGAATCTGTATCCGCAAATGTCCATTCGATGCGATTCGAATCATCGGTCTTCCTGAAGCCTTGAAGGAAGATCTCGTCCACCAGTATGGAAAGAACGCGTTCCGTCTCTTCCGCCTCCCGGTTCCGAAGCAGGGGGAGGTCATCGGACTTCTCGGCCCGAACGGGATCGGCAAGACCACGTGTGTGAGCCTCCTCAGCGGGGAGGTGGCGCCGAATCTCGGCCACTATCGCCGCAAGAAAGCGTATTGGGAAGAGGTGCTCGACTACTTCGCGGGAACGGAGCTCCACGATTACCTGGCGAAGATTGCCAACAAGAAATTGACCACCGCCATCAAGCCACAGTACGTCGACAAATTGAGCAAGATCTACACGGGCCGAGTCCGGGATCTCCTGACGAAGGCCGATAAGAGAGGCCGTCTCGCCGAGCTCATCGTGTCCCTCGACCTCGCATCATTCCTCGATCGGGACATCGCGCAGCTTTCGGGCGGCGAGCTCCAACGCATGGCGATTGCCGCGACGATGCTGAAGGATGCGGACATCTACTTCTTCGACGAGCCGTCGTCGTATCTCGACATCTATCAGCGACTCCAGGTCGCGAAAGTCATCCAGTCGCTCTCGAAGGAGAAGTACGTCGTCGTCGTGGAGCACGACCTGGCCGTGCTCGATTTCCTCGCGGACACGGTCTTCCTGATGTACGGCGAGGAGGGCGCGTACGGGATCATCGCGCAACCGCGGCCGGTCCGCACCGCGATCAACGTGTATCTCGGCGGCTATCTGAAGGAGGAGAACATCCGCTTCCGCGACCGTGCGATCGGCTTCGATACGCGCCCACCCCGAGCCGACTGGAAGGCCGAGACGCTCGTGACGTTCGGGGAGCTCACGAAGCGGTTCGACGATTTCCAGCTCACCGTCCATCCGGGACGCCTCCGGAAAGGCGAAGTGGTCGGCGTCGTCGGACCGAACGCGACGGGCAAGACGACGTTCGTCAAGATGCTCGCGGGCCAGGAGATGCCGACGTCGGGAGCCGTCGAAGGGCGTTGGCAGGTCTCGTACAAGCCGCAGTACCTCGAGGCGGTCTACGAGGGCACGGTGGGTGACTTGCTCCGCAACACGGTCGGAAAGAAAGCGGACACCGGTTACTTCGAGACGGAGATCCTGCAGCCGCTCAAGGTGAAGGGCATGCTCGAGCGGGACGTCTCCACGTTGTCCGGGGGCGAGTTGCAACGCGTCGCCATCGCGCTCTGCCTCGGTCGCGATGCGGATATCTACTTGATCGACGAGCCCTCCGCCTACCTCGATTCGAACCAGCGCATGGAGGCGGCGCGGACGATCCGCCGCGTCATGGAGAAGGAGGCCCGCACCGGCCTCATCGTGGACCACGATGTGTATTTCCTCGACATGGTCTCGGACAGCCTCATGGTCTTCTCCGGAGATCCGGGCCGCATTGGCGTCGGTGAAGGTCCGTTCCCGATGCGGGACGGGATGAACCGATTCCTGAAAATGGTCGGCGTTACGTTCCGCCGAGATGCGGATACGAACCGGCCGCGGATTAACAAGCTCGACTCCCGTCTGGACCGGGAACAGAAGTCCTCCGGCGAATACTACTACGCAATCGAGGACGCGGTGCGCGCGTCGTGAGTCGACTATCGCGAAACGTGGACCAGTCGGCCGTGCCGTTCGGAGACCGGCTCGCGGTCCTCGACGATGGTTTCCCCGCGCAGGTAAACGGCTCGGGGGAAGCACGCCTCCATTCCCTCGAACGGGGTCCACCCGCATTTGTACTGGACGCGCTTCGCCGTGACCGATTCGATCTCCCGAGGGTCCACCACAATGAGGTCGGCATCACGGCCCACCTCGATCGTCCCCTTCGGAATCCCCAGGATCTCGGCGGGTCGAGTCGCCATCGAGGAGACGAGTCGCGGGAGGTCCAGTTCCCCGGCGCGGGTTCGACGCATCAGGAGAGGGAACGCCGTCGCGACGCCTGGGATTCCGGCCGGCGCCTCCTCGAAGGGCCCACCCTTTTCGTCGAGCGTGTGAGGCGCGTGGTCGCTCGCGACGGCATCGATGCGGCCTCCGCGGAATGCTTCCCAGAGCGCGTCCCGGTCGGCCGGCGGTCGAAGAGGGGGGTTCACTTTCCCTTTGGCGCCGAGCGGCTTCGACGAGTCGAGGAGCAGATGGTGGGGCGTCACCTCGCAGGTCGCGTTCGCGGGCACCTCGTCCAAGGCTTCGACGCAGGTGACATGGGCCATGTGGACCCGTGCCATCCCTCGGACACGTGCGACGGTCGCGACCGCGGTCTCCTCCGCAATCTTCGGTCGCGCGTCGGAGTGACCTCGCAGGTCCCTCGCTTTCTGGTTCGTGAACTTTCCTGGGTCTTCCGCGTGGATGACGACGACCTTCGGACTCGTCGCCGCAGCCTGAAGGATGTCTTCCATGCGAGGCACCGTCACCGCGAGATTCCCAGTGGACTCCGCCATGAAGACTTTGAACGCGACCGCGTGGGCGAGTCGCCTGACCGCGTCTCTGTCCTGAGGCGCCGCGTACAACGCGTAGTCGACCGCCGCCCGTCCTCGGACGGCGGATTCTTTCTGATCGAGTGCGGTGCTCGTGGTCACCGGCGGGACGGTGTTCGGCATGTCCGCGACGGTCGTCACGCCGCCGATCGCCGCGGAACGGGTCCCGCTCGAAAAATCCTCCTTGTGGGTGTGTCCCGGATCCCGCAGGTGGACGTGGAGGTCGACGCAGCCCGGGAGGATCAGCGCCTCGCCGTGGTCAATCGCTTGGTCGCCCCGGAGCGTTTTCTTGATCGCGGCGATTCGACCCGCCTCGTCGACCCCGATGCTTAAGGGCTCGAGCTGACCGCGAAAGAAGACGCGGCCGCTAATGACCCGCACGCGCCGCCTCCAAGGTCCGGCGCACGACGGGACCGCGCGGCTTGGTTTCCGCGAAGACCTCCGCCTGGAACTTGTAGACCCGCGTCGCGGGGTCCAGCCACGCGTCCGCGAGGAGGCCCGCCTTCATGCACGCCTCGGACAAGAACTCGGCCGCGTCCCAGCCGTACTCGGCGGCGACCTGCGGGAGGAGGAGGCCGCGGTACGGACCCTGCGCGACGCTCAATCCATCGGCTCCCGGGGTGACGTGCTTCGCGAGGTCTTTCGGCTTCTTCACTTCAATCAACTGAGGCGCGGTCAGGATGCTGACCTCCACCGTGACGCGGTCGAGCTCCTCCGGACTCAAGCGGGGGAACCGCGGATCCTCGGCGGCGCCTTCGGCTCCTTTCTCAATCGACTTGACGAGGGGGAAGAACGGTTGCGGGTAGCCGATGCAGCCGCGCAGCAATCCACCCGGATGGTCGTTGAGGGTGACGAACGCTCCGGACTTCTCTTCGAACCCGTTGGGGATCTCAACCGGACGTCGCGCGCGCCTCAGGACGAAGGCATCGAGGGCCTCGCGCGCGATGCGAACCGCGCATTCGCCTTCGCGGTCGGCATACGACATCCACCTCGACGATACAGGGGCGCGTACTTTAACATTGTCGGCGCGATTCTCCGATTGAGTCTCGCAATGAGTTTGCGGCGAATTCTCTCGTTGACCCGGGCACCGTGTGGTTGGTCTCGCAAGCTTTATCGGGCCTGACCTCTCATTCACCATGGCACATCATGCGCGCGCGGGTCCCGGTCGTCGAAATCATGACGCAATCCCCGGTGACGATCCGGGCCGACGCAACCGCAAAAGACGCCGCCGGCCTCATGCGAGAACGGGAGATTGGGAGCCTCGTGGTCGTCGAGACCGGAAAGCCGATGGGCATCGTGACGGAGCGGGACATCCTGACGAAAGTCGCGGCGCCCGATAAACAACCGAGCCGCGTCCTCGTGCGGGACATCATGACGTCGCCGGTCGTCGTCGTCCATCCTCATGAAGAAGTGGCGGAGGCCGCGAAGCTCATGTCACAGCGCAAGATCCGCAGGCTTCCCGTCGTCCAGGAAGGAAAGCTTGTCGGGATGATCACGGAAAATGACATCATCCGAGTGTGGCCGCAGCTGATCGAGGTCACCCGGGAATACGCCCGGGCCGGACTCGAGTCGCAGTTCGCCAAGGGAATCGAAGGCCACTGTGAGGCGTGCGGAGTGTACTCGACAAACCTGATGTGGGATCGGAACCTGCTCGCATGTCCGGAGTGCCGCGGCGGCTGACGTCCCCTTCGAGTGGAGTGGCTGGATAACAGCCGCGGAACCTTTATAGGCGGTCCTCAGGTTCGGCCGCCGTTGGCCCGTTTCGTCAAGGTTTCTCAGCAAGAACTCGATTCGGTCCGCAAGCTCTACGAGAGCGTCATGTCGTATGCGTGCCACGGCCTCTTCTTCCGTGAAGGGATGGTCCTTGCCGAGGAGGTCACGAAGAGTCTGGCCCTCGGCGAAGACCCGCTCGACGTCGGCAAGAAGGTGATCCTCGAGCGGGGCTGGGCGGAGGAAGTTTCCTTCACCGATTCCGGCGCGCGCGTGCGCGGCTCCATCGAGGCCGTGTCCGGAGGCGACGTCGAGACGTGCCACCGGCTTCGCGGGATTCTCTCGAAGCTCCTTGAGGCGAAGACCAGGCACCGGGTGCGATTGGCGGAAGTGGAGTGCGTGAGCACCGGCGGTCGTGAATGCGTGTTCGAACAGGAGGGCGGGACATGACCGCGTTGGTGGAAATGGTCCGCGCCCTCCGCGACGTGACGAAGGCGGAGGCCATTGCCGTGGTCAATCGAGATGGTGGCATCGTCGCCGCCGATCTTCCGCGGAATGTTTCGCAGGAGACGTTCTCGATCATGTGTGCGGCAATCCTCGGAGCAGGCATGACGGCGGCAACCGAACTGGGACATGCGGCGCCCCACCGCGTCCTCCTCGAGTCCAGGGACGCGACCGTCGTCATCCAAGAAATCGGCCGACGCGCGATGGTGGTGATCGTCGTACCGCCCGAGCGGGTCGTGTCCGATCTCGATCCGGCGATTTCGCGGTTCGCCCAGGCGGCCGCGAGAGACTTGGACTGAGCGCTCCCATAAGGCTTAATGAATGCCGTGACGGTTCGCACCGCGGGCCCGTGGTCTAGTGGTTATGATGCGACTCTTACAAAGTCGAGATCGTCGGTTCAATTCCGGCCGGGCCCATCCGTCCTCCTCTAGTGCCGAATCCAGAGTCGTTGTCGGAGGACCAAGCCGAACGCGCGGGACACGACGGGCGCGCCGACTGTCGACACCACCGTGGACAGGGTCGCCCCGACTCCGAGCGCCGCGGTCGGCGGCAGAAACCGGACGAAATACCACGCCGAACCCATCACGCCGCCAAGCCACACGATCAGGAACGTGAACAGAAGCGGCCGGACGAGGAGCATCGCCATCAGCACGAGCGCGAGGATGCCGCCGGCATACAGGAGGATTTCTGGCGGCGCGGCCATCGCGGTCGAGATCCACAGCACGAACGGAATTTCCAGGGCAGCGATGACGAGGAATCCTAGGCGCCACTTCCACCGCATCTCTGTCGATCACCTCACTGTCGGTAATCCTCCGGCCGAAACCCCAGATCCACTTTGATGTCGCGTAAACGTCCGAGGTTCGTCCCGTCGAGGAGGTGGACGGACGCATCCTCCACACTGACGAGGTCCTCGTCGAAGAGCGGCCCGATGAACCGGGCGCGGACGTCGTTCACGGGCATTCCCCCGCACAGTTCGTTGAACGACGGAACGACGATCGCCTCCCGCGGGAGTTTCGGGTAGCGTTTGTGCTTCCGGAGGAACGGCACGCGCATCCAGCAGGGAACGATCTGCCGGGACCCCAGGGCATCGCGAAACGCGGCCGCCGGATGGTTATGTCCCATGACGAGGACGGATCCCTCCATGACTTTCTTGTACGGCCAGGCGTGACCATGGCAGAACCCGATGTCCTCGATGCGGAATCCATACGCGGGCTTGAAGCGCACGCTGCGAGGCACGATGTTCTTCAGCATGCCGTCATGGTTGCCCTGGGCGATGTACACCTCGCGGAACGTGGGCGCCAGATCCCGGAAGAACACGTAGACATCGCGTCGCTCCCGGGAGGCCATCTTCGGCACGAGGTGCTTCACGTCGCCCAGGATGACGAGTCGAGTCGCGCCTCGGCGGTCGGCGAGCTCGATCAGCTTTCGACCCATCACCTCCGCACGGCTGGGGACGCGGATCCCTTTCTCCTGCAACTCCTCTTCAATCCCAATGTGCAGGTCCGCGACGACGAGCATGTCGTCCGCCAGGAGGGCGGGCTCATCGGGGATCGGTTCGAGGTCCACGTCCGCTCCAAGGGCGGGTCTGGCTAATGGTTGTGCCGGGTCCGCGACTCTCCACGGCTCAGAGAAATTCCGCGAGGACCCTGCCGAGGTTGTCGGCGACGTCGACGGAGGTCAATCCGTAACTCTTGACCTTGAAGGCGAGGTCCCCGGCATACCCGTTCGTGAAGGCGCCCAGCCGGGCCGCATCGAAGGGCGACATCCCTTTCGACATGAGGCCGGTCACGACCCCGCAGAGGACGTCGCCCGTCCCGCCCACCGTCATCCCCGGATTCCCGGTGTAGTTGAACTTCACCCGTGTCCCATCGGTCACGATGTCCACATGGCCTTTGAGGAGGATCGTGGCACCGAACGCCTTCGCCGCCTCCCGGACGATCTCGGCGCGTTCTTCGGGGGCGTCCGGGAGCGCCCTCCCCGTCAGGGTCTGGAACTCTCGAGAGTGCGGGGTGATGACGGCCCGTTTTCCGACGAGGCATTTCGGATCCGAGGCGACCGCTCGGACCGCGTCGGCGTCCACCACCAGCGGCAGCGAGACGCTGCGGACGATTTCCTTCACGGCGTCCAAGGTCCCTTCGGCGTCGCCGAGTCCGGGGCCGATCGCGATCGCATCGGCACGTGCGGCCAGATCGACGATCTGCCGCGTGTCCTCCCTCAGGAGTCGATGCCCGACGAGCGGATGCACGATGAACATCGGGGAATACGATGCGACGACGGAGGCCGCGAGGGCCGGCGTCGCGACGTGGATAAGATCCGCACCGACGCCGAGGGCGCCGTATCCGACGAGCGCCGGCGCGCCGGTGTACGGTCCCCCGGCGATCACGAGGACGCGGCCGTTCTGACCTTTGTGGCTCGTCGCCCTCGGGACCGGGTAGAGCGTGAATTCCCCCGGCCCGATCATCGTCGCGATTTTCGTCGGGATGCCGATGTCCGCCACGCGGGTTCGTCCGGAGTTCTCCGCGGTCATCCCCTCCTTCACATCGTGGAGCGTGACCGTGACGGTCGGTCGGACGGGTCGATCCGTCCCGAAGCCACTCGGGACGTCCACGCTCAGGATCGGCTTGCCGGAGGCGTTCATCTGACGGATGAGCGCGGCGTAGGGTTCGCGCAGAGGTCCTTCCACCCCGATTCCAAGGAGGGCATCGATCAACAGGTCCGCGGCCGCGATCGCTTCCTCGCTCTTGTCGAGGCCCGCCAGGATCTGAACGTCCCTCAGTCGCTCGAAGTTCTTCGCCGCCTCCGGGGTGGCGAACTGGTCGGGCGATCGCGCGAGGAGGACCGTGACCCGCGCGTCCTTCGCGAGATGGCGAGCGGCCACGAGGCCATCTCCGCCGTTGTTTCCGGTGCCACAGAGGACGAGGACACTCTTTCCCGCCGCTGCGAACTCGGACCGTGCGGCGTCGGCGACGGCTTTGCCGGCATTCTCCATGAGCTCCAAGATCGAGACGCCGAAGTACTGGGCGTTCCGATCGAGGACGCGCATCTCCGCCGGAGAAATCATCGGGCGCGCATTCGGCCGACGCTAGTTAAACGTTGCCCGCGGAGTTAAGAACAGTTGGACATTTCGGGGCGCGATGGACCTCGAGCCGTTGCGGGCGTATACCTGGGCGCTCCTGTTGGGGCTCTTTGTCCCGCTGAGTTGGATCCTCGACCTGCTCCTCGGGCCCGGCGTAATCGTCTTCGCGGTCGCGGGTCTCGCCATCGTCCCGCTTGCCTGGTTCCTCGGCCTCGCCACGGAGGAACTCGGAAAACACGCCGGTCCCGGAGTCGGCGGCCTCCTGAACGCGACGTTCGGGAACGCGACCGAACTCATCATCGCGATCTTTGCCCTGTCGCGCGGTTTGACGGAGGTCGTGAAGGCGTCGCTCACCGGCTCGGTCGTCGGGAACCTGCTTTTGGTCCTCGGGTTGAGCATGTTCGCGGGCGGCGTGAAGTACAAGGTGCAGCATTTCTCCCGGGAGGCGTCCGGGATCCAGATCACGATGCTCGTCGTCGCGGTCATCGGCCTCGTGATGCCCGCCTTGTACGTGCTCTCCACGGGCATCCGCTCCGGCGTGGCCCTCGAAGAAATGAGCCTGGGCATTGCCGGGATCCTGCTCCTCGCCTACGTATTCGGCCTGTTCTTCTCCCTGCGGACGCATCGGGACATCTTCAATCCGGTCACCGAGGTCTCCGAGAAACCGCGTTGGGAAAAACGGTTTGCGCTGAGCGTCCTCGTCGCATCGACCGTCCTGGTCGCCGTCGAGAGCGAGATCCTGGTCGGCTCCCTGGAGACTGCACGGCTGAGCCTCGGCCTGACCGAGTTGTTCGTCGGAGTCATCATCGTGGCCATCGTCGGCAACGCCGCAGAACATGGGAGTGCAATCCTCATGTCCTGGAGAAACAAGATGGAACTGAGCGTTGCCGTTGCGACGACGTCGACGACCCAGGTCGCGTTGTTCGTCGCACCAATCCTCGTTTTCGTTTCTCTCCTGACCGCGAAGGTCATGACCCTCGACTTCGAGATCTTCGAGCTCGCGTCCTTAGTCTTGGCGACGGCTGTCGTCGCGGCCGTCGTCTCGGATGGTCGAAGCAACTGGTACGAGGGCGCACTGCTCGTGATGGTCTACGCGGTCGTCGCGGTCGCGTTCCTCTTCCACCCGCCGTGAGCCCATGGCCACCCACCGATCCCTCGCATACGGACTCACCGTGAACGTGCTCATCCTTGGTGTCGTGTCTCTGTTCACCGACATCAGCAGTGAAATGATCCTGCCAATTCTCCCATTCTTCCTGATTCAGGTCCTCGGGGCGAACGCGTTGATCGTCGGCCTGGAGGAAGGGTTCTCGGACAGCGTCGTCTCGTTCATGAAGATCTTTTCGGGGCGATTCTCCGACGCCGCGGGGCGGCGGAAGCGTTTCATTGGCGCGGGCTACGCGCTTTCGACGGCGATGAAGGTCCTCTTCCCCTTCGCCCAGAGTTGGCCTCAGTTCATCGGACTGCGAGTGATCGAGCGCACGGGAAAGGGCGTGCGGGATGCCCCGCGCGATGCCCTCCTGACCGAGTCGACTCCCGCCGAAACGCGCGGGAAGGCGTTCGGTTTCCACCGCAGCATGGACACGACCGGCGCCATCCTGGGCCCCCTTGTCACGCTGGTGTTGCTCGCGACCGTCGCGGCATCCCTGAGCATCGCCGAGCAGTACCGCCTCGTCCTGCTCCTTGCGGCGATCCCTGCGATCCTCTCCGTCCTCATCGTGCTCCTCGTCCGCGAGCCGCAGCGAGTACCGGTGCCCCCGCGGCCGCTCCGGGTTACCTTCCGCGGCATCCCGCGGCCGCTCCTCACGTTCATCGTGATCGCGAGTCTATTCTCCTTCGCGGACTTCTCGTACGCGTTCCTCCTCCTCCGTGCCGGCCAGACGAACGGTACGACGGTCGTGATTCTCCTCTATGTCCTGTACAACATCGTCTATGCGGCCCACGCGTTCCCCGCGGGGATCCTCTCCGATCGAGTCGGGCGGAAACCGGTCGTGCTCATCGGGTACATGGCATTCATCGGCATGGCGACGCTCCTCGTCTTCTCGGACGCGCTCTTCGTCCTCGTGATCGCGTTCATCCTCTACGGCCTGGAATACGGCATGGCCGAAGGGACGCAACGCGCCCTCGTCGCAGACTTCGCTCCCCCCGACATCAAGGCGACCGTCCTCGGCGCGTACCACACGAGCGTCGGCGTCGTGAAGCTCGCATCGGGTTTGGTTGCGGGCTTCCTATGGGTGGCGGTGGCTCCGACGGCCACCTTTGCGTTCGGCGCCGTGACGGCGACTTTCGCGGCGGTCGCCCTATCCCAGTGGAGTCCCAAGCCTAGGACCTAAGCTTCCGGCCGAGACGTCGTTCAACCGCGGCGACTTTTGCGTCGAGCTGACCGGTCACGCCCTTGCGGTCGTCGATCTTGATGATCGTCGAAACACGTTGGCAGTCCTTCATGACGGCTTTGTGGCAGCGCGCGATAATGGCGAGAACCTCGTCGAACGATCCTTCGATGACCGTCCCCATCGGATTCAAGCGATACGGGAGACCGCTGCGGTCCACAATGTCCACGGCCCGCGCGACGTGTTCTCCGACACTCACACCCCTCCCGATTGGAGTGATACTGAATTCCGCGATGGTCATCGCTCGACCTCGGCATCCTCATTAGCCGCTTCCCTCTTGCAACTTGTGTGGCGGTAGACTATTCGCGACGTGCCGCAGACTACGACCGAGATCGCGCCGACGAGATGACCGACCGCGAGTTTTGGCTTCGCGGGCTCATCGAGGTGGGCGGCCTGCAGAATCGGGAGCGCGTCCTCGACGTCGGAGCGGGAACCGGCCGTTTTGCCAAGCTCCTCTGTGAGACCAATCCTGTTGTCGCCGTCGATTCGGAGACGGCCATGCTCCGGGTCGCCCGCGCCAAGGGCTCGTTCGAATGCGTGCGGGGCGATGGTCGCCGCCTCCCGTTTCGCGCAGATACGTTCGATCTCGCGATGATCGTCATGGTGCTCCATCATCTCGGGGACTATGCGGCGGCCCTGCGCGAGATCGCCCGGGTTTCGCATCGGGTGGTCGTCGCAACATCCGACATGGCCACGCGTCGACTCGGGATTTTGGAGGAGGCCTTCCCGAGCCTCCTGGCAATTGACCGGGATCGGTTCCCGTCCATTGCGGCGGTCCTGGACGCGCTCAAAACCGCGGGCTTCCGCGACGCGGTCGTCGACGAGCGGGCGTACGGTCGGCGGCTCACGACCGAGGAACAACTTGACCGGGTGCGCCATCGATACCTGTCCACCTTCGATCTCCTGCCTCCGGGCGAGTATGAACGGGGCCTACGATTCCTGGAGGCCGAGATGCCTCGGCGCTATCGAGACGGTGTCGAGATCGCGGCCCAGTTCACGTTTGTAGGCGCGACAAAGTAGGCTTCACCAACTCCGAGCACTCGGGGCAGAAATCGCGACCCTTTCGATCCGTGTCGGCCAGTTTCTCGGAGAAGAACATCACACATTCGGGATTTGCGTCGTGGTGGCCAAGGCCCAGGGTGTGTCCGAGTTCGTGGACCGCGGTCTTCACGGCTCGCTCGATGAGTTTCGCTTGTCCATCGCCCCCAAACTGGGACAGAGAGATGACCGCCCATCGACCTTGAATGTCCGCGTGTCCGAAGACCAGGGTCAGTCCCAGTTCTGGGTCGCACAGCTCGACGTTCGTGATCGCGAGGACCCGATCGCCCTCCGTGGACTTGCAGACCCGATCGAAGGTAGCTGCCCGGTACCGTGTCGGGGCGAGACCGAATGTTCGTCTCGGCAACGGTTTCTCGCCCGCGAGCTTGACCTCTCCGAACGGCGCGAGCTCGAACCCAATTCGTCGGAGGACGGCCGTATCGACTCGCCCGACCGGCTGGAGGGTGAGGATCATCCCTTGACGACCCCGAGCGGGACCAACCGGGCAACGATTTTCGTCAGTCCCGCTCCTTCGGCAACGCGGACGACGTCCTCCACGTTCTTGTACGCGCCCGGGGCCTCCTCGACGATTCCCGCGCGCGAGGCCGCCCTGAGATAAATCCCGCGGTTTTCAAGCGACTTCACGACCTCGTGCGCGTCGTATTTTCGGCTCGCGGCCTTGCGCGACATCTGGCGGCCGGCGCCATGGCAGCTCGAGCCGAAGGATCGCTCCATCGCGGTCGGCAGACCGACGAGGACGAACGAGAACGTCCCCATGTCCCCGGGGATCAGGACCGGTTGGCCGACTGCCTTGTACTTGGCGGGGATCTCCGGATGCCCCGGGGGGAACGCGCGCGTCGCGCCTTTCCGGTGGACGACCACTTTGTGTCGCGCGCCCTCGATGACGTGTTCTTCCACCTTACCGATGTTGTGGCAAACGTCGTAGACGATGCCCATGCCCAGATTCTCCGGAGACGACCCGAGGACCTTCGAGAACGCGTTCCGGACGCCGTACGTGATGAGTTGGCGGTTGTTCCACGCGAAATTCGCACCGCAGCACATCGCCTGCCAGTAGTCCAGCCCCTCTTTCGATGAGATCGGGGCGCAGGCAAGCTGGAGGTCTGGCAAGTCGATCTTCTCCCGCTTCACGACCCGTTCGCAGACCTCGATGTAGTCGGTTGCGATCTGGTGGCCGAAGCCGCGGGATCCTGTGTGGATCATCACGCACACCTGGCCGGGTCCCCCGATCCCAAGGGCATTCGCGGCTCGTTCGTCGTAGACCCGGTCGACCTGTTGTATCTCCACGAAGTGGTTTCCTGCGCCAAGGCTTCCGACCTGATCCTTTCCGCGCGTAATCGCCCGCTCGCTGACCTTCCTGAAGTCCGCGTCTTCGAGTCGGCCGCGGGCCTCAATGTTCTCGAGGTCGTCAGGCCACGCGTAACCCTTCTCGACTGCCCAACCGACGCCCTCGGTCGCGAGCTTTGCGAGGTCCTGCCGCGTTACCTTCGTGATGCCTCCCTCGCCCACGCCGCTCGGGACATTCTCGAAGCACGCGTCGGTCAATGCGCGGAGGTTCGAACGAAGATCGGTCGCGACGAGGTTCGTCCGGATGAGACGCACCCCGCAATTGATGTCATATCCGATCGCGCCGGGCGAAATCACTCCGTCGTCGTAATCGAAGGCCGCGACGCCGCCAATAGGGAATCCATAGCCCCAGTGGATGTCGGGCATGGCCAATGCGGACCCGAGGATCCCAGGCATCGTCGCGGCATTTGCAACCTGTTCCGGCGCCTGATCCTGCCGGAGCTGTGGCACCATCGGTTCGTCGATGAACACCACGCCGTTCGTGCGCATGGCCGGCTTGTAGGACCGAGGGATTTCGTAGCAGAACGCGTCGACTTTGTTCAGCGGGCCATGCCATCCGTCGCCCATGAACATCCGGAAGCGCGCCTAGGGGCGGAGTGCACATAAACGTTCGTGCACGCCGCGGGTCTGTCGCAAACTTCATGCCGCTGCCATGATATCCCGTGCCACGGGTTGGGACGAGCTCCGGATCCGCTCTTCCTGGGTCGCCTTCGGGTGGGCATGCGCGGCCGGGATTCGCGGGGCTCGGGTTCCCCGAGGACCGGGGGGGAGGAATTCGGGGAGGCCCGCGGTTCCGCGGGTGGCCAGAGCTCGTCGCGCCCTTTTCGTTCCACCCGGTTCGCGCGCACCGCCTAGCGAGCCGATGGATTTCTCAGGCCGTCGGCGCGTGCACGTCATCCGACATGGCCACGCGCCTCTCCGATCGCGACGATCGCCTCGCGAATGAGACGGGCCCCGAGCAGCGCCGTCTGCCCGAAATCCCACGCCGGGCTCACCTCGTTCAAGTCCATGCCGACGAGGTCCGGGGCGAGCATCCCGATGACCTTCTTGACCTGAAGCGGCGCGAGCCCAAACGGCTCCGGATTGCCGACGGCGGGCGCGAACGCAGGATCCACGCCGTCGATGTCGATCGTAAGGTACACCTTGTCGCGATTGATGGCCTTCACCGCGCGCTCGACCGATGCGTTGATGCCTCTCTCGTGGACATCGAAGACGCTGACGTAGGTCAAACCGAGGCGCTCGAGATCCTCCCGCTCCTCGCGGCTGTAGGACCGCACTCCGATGTAGACGACGTGCTCGACCCCGACGTGGTCCGCGATCCGCCGCGCCGAACAGGCATGGGACCACTTGTCCGAGAGGTACGAGTCGCGGAAGTCGAGGTGGGCATCGATCCCGATGACGCCGATGTCTTTCGGGAACGCCCGCACGACGGCCGGCGCGAGGCTGTGCTCCCCGCCGATGACGATTGGGATCTTCCCGGCGCCGACGACATCGGCCGCCATCTTCGTCACGCCGTCCACCATCTCCGCCGACGCCCCGAAGGTCGGCAGGTCGCCCAGATCGGCCACGGGAATGTCTCGGAGGTCGCGCTGGTGGTCCATCATGTAGGTCTCGAAATTGTACGAGGCCTCGCGAATCGCTCGAGGCGCGAAACGGGAGCCGCCACGGAACGAGCACGTGCGGTCGTACGGCACTCCGAACAAGACCATCCGCGCCTCGTCGTACTTCGCGACGGCGTCCGCGAAGCGGGGCGCGGCCATGTGCGAACCGAAATCGCACGCGCTTATTTGAGGACGACCCCGCTCAATTGGACGTGAGCTTCCGTCGGCCGAGCGCTTCCATGTACATGATCTCTTGACCGGAGGCCAGCTTGCCCTGGTACTCCTCCGTCACGGGGAGCTCGAACGTCTCGTACGTCGCCAGGTCCATCAGCTGCGCGACGTTCGCGTGGGTCGACAGAACCTGGGCTTTCCGCTTGTCGATGATCGGGACCCGGACCTTGTGCGTCACGGGGTGGACGATCGACCGCTTCTGCCCGTCGAACAGGCCGACCACCTCGAGCCTCGCCTTCGCTTCGCCGTGTTTCCCAGGTTTCGACGTCTGGATCGAGATGATCCGGCACGGTTCATCGTCGATGACGATGTACCGATTCACCTTCAGCTCCCGGATCTCCGCTTGCTCCCATGACATCGGATTCGCGCAGCGATGTGGCCGGTCCCTAAAAACGTTTCCTCAGCGTCGCGTTCGTTTTCGCTCGCGACGTTTTCTCGGCGTCGTGTCACGCGTCGCCCGCGTCGGTTTGTCCGCTTTGCGGCGACGAATTTCTTCGATCGTGAGTTCGAGGTCCTTCAGGAGGTCGGGCCCGATCGTGCGCTTCGTATACGCGTCGGCTCGGGCCGCGAGAGATATCTTCGCGGCGAACGCGCGCGCGATTGCGCCTCGCTGCCACGGTGGCGCGCCGTGGACCCAGGGATGTTGGAAGACTACTCCATGTTTCGGCGGCCTCGACCCGGTCCGCAGATGGCGAAACAAGGCGCGCTCCGCACCGAGGAGCTGGACCGTCCCGGCGGGCGCCCGCGCGAGGTCCTCGACGCCACCCGCGAGGGAGACGAGCCGGGCCGCGAGGATCGGACCCGTGACCGCGGAGACGTTCGGCGCGAGTTCGCGGGCCGATCGCTCCACGTACGCTTCGATCGCTTTCCGCTGATCTCCCACGAGCTTCGCGAGGCCGGCGAGGGCCTTCAGCTCGGCTTCCTCCCGCTCCGCGAGCTCCGCTCCGACGCTCTCGCGATGATCGATCGGCATCTGTTCTCGTCGCCCGTGCATCGCCACGAGCTCGACGTATGTCGCGGTGTCGACCATGGGGGCGAGCTCGGGGAAGTGGAGCCCGTACCACTCTCGCAGCCGCTCGACGAGGACATTCTCTTCTTCCTGCAGCTCGTCGAGGGCCCCGACGGCCTGGCGCAGGTGGTCTTCCGGTCCGATCGCCTTGCGCATCCGTCGTTTCGCCAGCTCCACCATGGCGGCGTGCAGAAGGTCGCGGCCGTAGCCGAAGTCCTCGGGTTTGAGGAACGGCGGGCGCACGGTCGTGCGGTTGCCACCCGCTCGCTCGAGACGGGTCTCGATTACGAAGACCTCCGCCGCGCGCGACATCAGGTCGCGTTCCTCCGGCAGGACTTTCCAGTCTTCCACGAGCGCGAGACGGTCCGCGAGGGCCGCCGGTTCCATCGGGAACAGTCGCTTCTCCACGACGGTCGCGTCGTCGAGCAAGAACGAGCCGAACCAAGTCGTCAAGAGGAGCATCGCGCGGGGCGAAACGGGTCGGTCCGTAAAAGCGTATCCGCCTACCGAGACTTGGCCCGCGCTTTTTTCTTTGGAGCGGCGCGCCCGGATGGGCGGAGTTGGGAGGGCTTCAAGATCCCCTGCTCCGTGATGATCCCGGTGATGTACTTGGCCGGCGTAACGTCGAAGGATGGATTGCGGGCCGGGCTTTCCTTCGGCGCGATGGGTTGCCCGTCGAGATGGAGGACCTCCTGCGGCGATCGCTCTTCGATGGGGATCTTGGCCCCGGACGCGAGGCCGATGTCGATCGTGCTCGTCGGCGCGGCGACGTAGAATGGGACGCCGTTCTCCTTTGCGACGACGGCCTTCGCGTACGTGCCGATCTTGTTCGCGGTGTCTCCGTTCGCCGCGATCCGGTCCGCCCCCACGAGGACGAGGTCGATCTCGCCGCGCCCCAAGAAGTGGCCGGCGGCGCCGTCCGTGATGATCGCGTGCTCGATCCCAGCCTGCAGGAGCTCCCACGCGGTCAGCCGGGCCCCCTGGAGGCGGGGCCTGGTTTCATCCACGTAGACGAAGAAACGTCGCCCCTTCTCCTGGGCCACCCGCATCGGGGCTGTTGCGGTCCCGTAATCCACAGCCGCGAGGGCGCCGGCGTTACAGTGGGTCAGGATTCGTGCTCCGTTGCGGATCAGCCCCGCGCCGTACTCGCCGATCTTTCGGCACTGCTCGATGTTCTGCTGCGCGTATCGCTCGGCGACGTCGACGAGGTCCTCTCCGTGGGACGCCGCACTCGTCATCCAGTCGACCGCGAAGAAGAGGTCATGTCCCGTCGGTCTCGTCTTGCGAAGTCGGTCCGCCGCCGCCTTCAGGTCGAGTCCCTGATGGGCCGCCTGAGCCATCCCGTACGCGGCCGTGGCCCCGATGGCCGGCGACCCCCGCACGACCATGTCTTCGATTGCGACGGCCACGTCCTCGTAGGTCTTTGCCTCGTAGACGCGGACCTCGAACGGCAAGTAGCGTTGGTCGATCAGCTTCACGACTCCGTCATCGAACCAGACGGTTCGCATCTCCCGCGGGACGCCGTCAATCGTGACGCGCACGGAATGGCTCCTACGGCCGCCGCAGCGAGGAGAGGAGGCTCGAAAGCCCCGGCCGGCCGAGCTCGCGCTTCATGTCCCGCGTGAGGGAGTCGTAGTACGTGACCTGCTGCTCGACTTTCAACAGCTCATCGTCCAGGCGGCGGCGTTCTTCGTCGACGTTCCGCAGGGCCTCGCGGAGGCGCTTCTCGCGGTGCCGCCACCGTTCGGCTTCCTTGCGGGTTGCCTCCATCGCCCGAGTCATCGTCACCGCCCCGGGGCGCTCGGAAGGAGGACGGCCGGCGTGGGCATCCGGTCCCGCATGTCCGTCAGGAGGCTGTTGTATTCGAGGATCTTCTTGCGGACTCCCTCGAGTTCCTTGCGCAGGGTGTTCCGCCTTCGCTCGAGTTGTCGGAGTCGATCGCGGATCCGTTTTCGGCGCTCCCGCCACTTCTTCTGCTCTTCCAATGCCAAGAGCACACTCGAGGCGTCCATCGGGCGCGCGTCCCACGGAGTCCAGACTATTTAATCGTGATGTGCGCTCACGCTTCTTCCTTCACTTGCACGCCCGGCAGGACGTATTTGAAAAGGTCGAACAGGTTCATCGCCTGGTTCACGAAGTCCCGCGCGATCCCCTCGCCGGCGTCGATGCCGAACACGAGCTCCATGTTGTCGATCTTCCAGACGCTGACGAAGCTCGCGACGGTCCGGTGCGTCGCGGCCTCGGTCACCCGGACTTTGCCGATCAGGTTCTCACCTTCCCGGGTCGTCGAGAGGGCGAGCACATAGCCACGGCCCTCTAACTGCTTCTTCGCGATTGTCGTCATCTCGGACTTTTCTTCCTTCGCCATCGAGAGCGCCTCCCACCGGCCCAATCCGGTCAGCGGTAATAAAGCTCTGCGCGCCGGCGTGGACAATCGAGCGTTCTTCGATGGAGATTTATACCGTCCGGGCCTTTGCGCGCTCCCGCGGGCTCGTGGTCTAGCGGTTATGACATCGCTCTCACACAGCGAAGGTCACCGGTTCGAATCCGGTCGAGCCCACTTCTCTTGCCGTCGGGCTGACGAAGTCCGGTCGCCGGACGCTCAGTCCGCCTCGACGAGCGGGTCCACCTCCGAGCCAAACGACTTCCGTGCCACGAGGTAGAGATACGGGATCTGCGACAGGGATCCTACAACGGTGGCGGCCGCCAACCCGGTGATCCCGCCCCAGATCAGGAGGACGTAGCCGAGGCCAAGCGTCACCGCGCTCGAGATGATGGCGGAGACGATTAGCGGCCTCGTCTGCTTCCGGATCAGGACGCGAGTGCTGAGAAGGCTGTTCAAGAATCCCGTGATCGAGCCGAAGATGAGAATGCGAAGTGGCCCAATCGATCCGTCGACATATGCCGAATTGGTCCCTGCAAACAGGCCAAGGACGAAGCGGCCGAAGAACCACAGGATGGCGATGGCGGGGAGCAGGATCGCGAGCGTCAGGATGATCGCGTGTCGTTCTGCAACGTGGCGGTCCGCGGATGTCGCGCCGTTCTGAGATGCTTCCGCATAAAACGACGCAAAGGCGGCAGCCGGGATGACGCCCAGGAGTCCCGCCACAACCGTCGCGATCTGAAAGTATCCTGCCTGGATCGGAGCCGCTGTCCTCCCCATGACGACGAAGATGAGCGGGATCAGCAGGAGGGTGTCCGCGGCCCCGATTGTGGCCGCAAGATAGTTTGCGGTGCTGAACCGGACCATCGGGCGGATGTGGGACAGGTCGAGGCTGGGCTTTGGCCGATATCCGGGCAACACCCGCGGCAAGAGGATCCCGCCCTCGAATGCGACGGCGATGCCGAACGGCAGCGAGATCGCAACGAAGATATCGAGACGGCCGCCGGTCACGGCGGAGAAGACGAGGACCAGCGCAATCGGTATCTTGAGGACCGAGGCGAGGACGGTCCGCCAGAGGATGAGATCGGCGCGGCGCATCGCGAGGCCCGACTGATCCAGGATCGGAGCGAAGGTGAGGGAGAGCGTCGTCAGGAGGATGAGGACCCAGTAGACCGGGCTGCTCAGGATGAAGTCAAGCGAAGGCAGCCAGAATTCGATGCCGGCCATCAGCGCGATTGTGAGCGGGATGGCGACGAGTCCCGTCAGGGTCAAGCAGGTGTTGATCGTCGCCGCCTTGTTCTGAGCGGACGGCAGGAACCGTACGAGAGCCGGACCGAGCCCGAGCAGGGCGAGGGTCGCAAGGAATGAGATGGTGTTGAAAACCCCTTGCGCGTACCCGAGATCGCTGACGGAATAGAAGCGCGCGATGATGAAATAGAAGACGAACCCCGACGCGGCGCCGACGACACTCGAAGACATGATGAAGAGCGCGTTCCGGTAGAGCGGGGCCGTCGCAAGGCCCCAACCCTGGGTCAGAAATTGTTGGACCCGCCCGCGAGTCTCCTCCAAGTTCAGCCTCCGGATGAGCCTTCGCGAGGCGAGAGCCATTCGGCGGATAAACCCGCGGAATCGACGGTCGATTATTCAGGATTCGAACGATGCAGATGGCCGTTTCACGTATCATGGCCGAAATCAGGGGTGCGCCGATGTCGCCGTGAGCGCCGCGACGAGGACGGCCACCAAAGCGAGTCCCCCGAGCGGAATCAGCGCGATCCACCGCGGCTCGTATCTCAAGTGCATGTAGTACGCCACGACGAGGCTCGCCTTGATCGTCGCGAGCACGACGAGGATCGTGATTGTCTCGAGGTGCGGGATTCCGAGGCTGTAGACGTTCAGCTCCGCGAGGGTCACGACGGCGAGGATCGCGAAGACGACCACGTACGGACGCTTCCTCGATTCCTCGTGGGGTCCCGCCGTCTCCGTTGCGGTCGCCGTCGCCATCGGTCACCTCAAATCAAGTACACGATCGTGAAGAGGAAGATCCAGACCACATCCACGAAGTGCCAGTACAGTCCGACGAGTTCCACGGCTTCGTGATTCTCTTTCGTGAATCCGCCCTTGAACGCTTTCCGGGTGATGTACGCCATCGCGAGCACCCCTGCGGTCACGTGGGATCCGTGCACCCCTGTCTGAGCGAAGAACGTCGGACCGTAGAGCGGATTCACCCCGAACGGGGCGCTCTTGAACGTGAGGCCTTCGCCGAAGTACAGATGCTGGTACTCGAACGCCTGGATGCTCAGGAACGTGATGCCCAGGAGGAGCGTGGTCAGGAGAAAAATCCGCAGCTTTCGTTGATCGCCGCGCTCGACGGCGGCGAGGGCCTCGACCATCGTGAGGCTGCTGCAGATCAGGATGAACGTGTTCAGTCCGGTGAGGGGCACGTTCAGGATCTCGCCGGGCTGGGCCCACGGTCCTTGGAAGGCGTCGCCGAGCGTCGTCGTCCGGAGTCGCAATGTCCAGGAGGCCCCGATGATTGCGGAGAAGAACATGATTTCGGTTGCGAGGAATAACCAGATCCCGAGCTTTCGGGCACTCACCTGAGGGAGTCTCGATTCAACCGCGGCCGCGAGTCCGTAGAACGCGCTCGATGGCCGTTGCATGTCCTGATGGATCCATCCTCCCGCGCCCCCACCGAAGATCACGACACCGGCGAGGAGCATCGGAATGCTCACCGTCACGATTCCGACGTAACCGACGCCCATGCCCACCGCGATGATGACGGGCCACGGGCTGCCGTGGTGCTCCTCCTCTTCATGGCCCGCGGGCTCCGGGTGCGCCATCGACTACTCGGACCGGCGCAGTGCATCCTTCGGGTTGCTATAACATCTTCGGTTTTTCCGCGCCGACTAATTCGGACGGAAGACCCACGGGTCGTGGGCGAGACTGAGAAACAGGTCGCGAGACTTCGACCATTCGATGAGCCAGATCGGGACAGGAATCCGTGGCCCTTCGGGGCGAAATCGCATGACGATGACGTGACCCGCGGGTGGGATAAAGCCATCGATGTTCGTGCTGATTTCAATTCTCGGCACGTAGAACGCCCCCAACATGGACGTGATAATTGAGCGCCGTCAGCGCACGATCAAAACCTTTCCAATCGATCGGAATCGATCGGTCGGAGAGGAGCACACATCGGGGTGAGCGCTCGTGGACCGGACCGGACCAACGGGGACGTTCCGTGATGCAAGTCCGCCGGTCCACACGACGAAACTGCTTATACCCGGGCTCCGGATGAGGAGCCCTGCCGATTCCGATGCCGACCGTACGACACATGAAGGCAAAGCTCGCCCTGATGGGAGAGGGCGGTGTCGGGAAGACCTCGCTGATTCGACGGTTCGTGCTCAGCGAATACCAGGACACGTATCTCCACACGGTCGGGACCCGGGTCAGCAAGGTCGAGCTGACGGTCCCGCACGGCGCGGACACCGAGGTCCAGATGGACATGTCGATCTTCGACATCATGGGCCAGCGCGGATTCAAAGATCTGGTCCGGGAGACGTACTATCATGGCGCCCAGGGTCTGATGGGGGTGTGCGATCTCACGCGGAAGGACAGCCTCTACGCGCTCAACGAATGGATTGCCTCCGCGCTCGAAATCGCGGGCGACGTGCCGGTGTACCTCATCGTGAACAAGCGAGACCTCGAGGAACGGCGGGCGATCTCCGAGGATGAGGTGCGGCATGTCGCGGAAGCGTTCGCGGCCCCGATCGTCTATACATCGGCGCGGACCGGGGCCCTCGTCGACGACGCCTTCAACGCGTTGGCGATCGAGATTGTCGACCGAGCGTTCCGACAGGATGCGGCCCGGGCCGTGGAACGGGGCCTCCGGGACAAGGTCCTGTTGCTCCTGGACAAACGAGGTTCAATCGGGCTGAAGAAGAGTCAGTTCTTCGAGATTCTCCGAGGTGTGAACTTGGACGATCTTCAGAGTGAGCTCGGCCGCCTCGAGGGCGAAGGTCTCGTGACCCTGCTGTGGCACGGCGCCTCCGACTTCACCGCGGTGATCACCCCGCGTGGGACCGCGGCGACCAAGCGAGAGTCGACTTGGGACGAGGAATGAGTTCCCCCGCGGGGTGAGGCGACGAAGAAAGTCCGACTCGAGAAGATCCTGGAGTCCCTGGACCCGCTGCCCCATCCGGCGGCGGTCACGGAGCAATATCCGACGCCCGCCGGCATCGCCGCCGAGGTCGCGTACCTCGCTTCGGCGCGGGGCGATGTCGAGGGCCGTTCGGCGGCGGACCTCGGGTGCGGGAACGGCGTGCTCGCGATTGCCGCGAAGCTTCTCGACGCCGGTCGGGTGATGGGTTTGGACTCCGATCGGACGGCGGTCGAAATCGCACGCCGGAACGGGGAACGCGCGCGGGTCGACGTCGAGTGGCGCCTCGCAGACGTCCGATCCGTGGGCGAGCACTTCGAGACGATTTTCATGAATCCACCGTTCGGTTCTCAACGTCGGCATGCGGATCGACCGTTCTTCGACACCGCGCTCACGCGGGGCCACGTCGTCTACGCGTTCCTGAACGCGAGGGCGGAAGCGTACGTCCGTCGGCGCATCGAGTCCGGCTCCGGGATGATCACCGACCGGCTGCCGTACGCCTTTCCGATTCCGCACACCTTCGACTTCCACCGGGAAGAGGTTCGGCGGATTGACGTCGTCCTCTACCGATTCGAAGTGGCGAAGGGATAAATACCGACGGCCTACTCCGTCCGACCCGAAGGAGTCGCTGCACCAAATGGAAGCGAAGATGGTCCTGCCTGGCGACGAGATTGCCGTCGCGGAGGAATTCGAGCCCGGCGAGGGGACGTACGAGCGGAACGGACTCGTCTTTGCGGCGACGCCCGGTGTCCTCGTCCTGGACTCGGAGAACCGCGTCGCGCGGGTGCGGGCATTCAACCCGCCCGCGGAACTCAAGGTCGGGGACATCGTGTACGGGGTGGTCGACGACATTCGTGGGATGATGGCGACCGCGACGATTACCGCGATCCATGGACGGCCCCGCCAGATCAGCGGCGAGTCGGAGGGGACGATTCACATCTCGAACGTGTCTGAGGAGTACACCGAGGACATTCACGACATGTACCGACTCGGAGACATCATTCGCGCCAAGGTGATTCAAGTCAAACCGTCCGTGCAGCTGACGACCGCCGAACGGGATCTCGGGGTCGTGAAAGCCCGCTGTTCCGTCTGCCGTGGGCCCCTCGAGGTACGCGGCCGCGAGCTCTATTGCCCGCGTGACGAGCGAACGGAGCGGAGAAAACTCGCCGCCGATTACGCGGACTTGAAGCTGACCGTCCCCGCCACCGAACTCGGCGGCGGCAAGGTCGAGGCGAAACATCGGGAGCCTCGCGGTGAGGGGCAGGATCGCGGGGGACGTGATCGAGGTCGGGGCGGCGGGCGCGATCGATTTCGCGACCGCGGCGGGGGTCGAGGTCGTGACGGACAGGGTCCCGGAGGACGCGGCGGAAGGGATCGGGATCGCGGCCGACGACGGTGAATCGTCGCGAAATCCCGTGACCGTTCCGTTCCGAGAATTAGCATCAAGAATCGAAGGCAAAAAGATAAGAACCTACCCTGTGATAGCAGCGGTTAGAGGTTGTGAATGCCCTCTTCCAACGAGGAAGTGATGAAGGAGTTGGCGCGCCTCCGGACGGAGATTCAACAGCTCCGGGAGGTCGTCAGCGCCCTCTTCAACGCCGTCTTCGAGGAAGGGGACGAGGACTGGGATTCGGTTCCCGAGAAGGACGAATTCAACCTCTATAACTGATCCGTAGACCCAAGGGAGTCGAGTTTTTCGAACGATGAGGGCACCCGGCGGGTCCCTCTTCCCGGTCTCGACGATCCGACCATTTGGCTAAAATTCTCCGGTTGTGGAGTGGGGCTCTTCGGCGTCGTCCACCCGGTGGCGGCGGGCGAAAGGCCATAAGCGGCGCGCCCCCTTTCGCCGACCGTGCGGCCGCCCAATCGGTACCGTCGCCAGGAAGTCCTTCCGGAGATTGGTGTCGAGGGCCAGCGCAAGCTCGTGGGTGCCCGTGCCGTCGTGGTGGGATTGGGGGCCCTCGGGAGCATTTCGTCCGACCTCCTCGCCCGGGCGGGCGTCGGGCATCTTCGGCTCGTCGACCGGGACGTCGTCGAACTCACGAATCTCCAGCGGCAGCTGCTGTACACCGAACGCGACGTCGACCGGCCGAAGGCTGAGGCCGCCGCGGAACGCCTCCGCTCCGTGAACTCCGAAATCGAGATCGAACCGGTCTCGAAGGACGTCCATTCGGCGACGGTCAGAGAGATCCTGCGCCGCGCCGACGTCGTCGTCGATGGCACGGACAATCTCGAGACGCGTTTCCTGATCAACGAGGCCGCGATCGAGTCGAACATCCCCTTCGTATACGGCGGGGCCATCGCAACGTACGGAATGGCGTTCGCGATTCGACCTCCGGTCACCGCGTGTTTCCGTTGTTTCAACCCGAACGCCCCTCCGCCGGGCAGCCTTCCGACCTGCGAGACGGCAGGCATCTTCAACGCCGCGTCCGCGATGGTCGGGGCGATGCAGGCGGGCGAGGCCCTTCGTCTGCTCCTCGGTGAGACGCCGTCCGGCGCCCTGTATGTGGTCGACGGATGGCGACCGGACGTTCAGAAGATTCGGATCGCGCGCCGCGCCGATTGTCCAACCTGCGTCCTCGGCGAACGAGAGTACCTCGGTGCCAAGCGCGCCCAGGTCCTGGCCTCCCTTTGCGGGAGCGACACGATTTCCCTCGATCCGGTCCACCGCGGTACGATCGACATGGAGGCCGTCGCGAGTCGCCTGGCCGTCCTCGGGTCGACGCGCCGGGCCGGCGGCGTCCTCGTCGCCGAGGTGGAGGGCCGTCGCTTGACGATTTTCCCCGACGGCCGCGCGCTCATTCGCGGCGTGAAGGATGAGGCGGAAGCGCGCGGGGTCTACGCAAAATACGTGGGGACTTGACGTGGTGGGACGAGGTGTGCTCCTGCTCAGTGGCGGGTTCGACAGTCCGGTCGCCGGGCACCTCATGGCCCGCCAGGGCCTCGATCTGATCGCAGCCCATTTCTCGCTGGAGCCGATCACCGACGACGCCGCGGCGATCAAGGCGCGGACCTTGTGCGGGATCCTGGGAATCCCGTCGTTGTGCGTGGTCCGTGTGGGGGAGGCCTTCGCCGAGGTCGCCCACGACGCGGACCGACGCTTCTACTTCATCTTGACGAAGCGCCTGATGGTTCGGCTGGCCGACGCGATTGCGGACCTCGAGGCCGCGGACGTCCTCGTCACGGGGGAGAACTTGGGTCAGGTCTCGAGCCAGACGGTCGCGAGCCTCCGGGCGATCGACGCCGTCGCGCGCCACCCGATCCTCCGACCGCTCATCGGCTTCGACAAACAGGAAATCGTGGATCGCGCGAAGTCAATTCGCACCTACGAGGTGTCGAAAGGGCCGGAAATCTGCGATCTCCTCGGGCCTCCGCGCCCCTCGACCCACGCACGGTTGGATCAGATCCTCGCCGAGGAGACGAAGCTGGACGTTCCGGGGCTCGTCTCTTCGTGTCTCTCGAGGCTCGTCTCGCAAAAGTTCAAGGCCGACGGGCCTGCTGCACAGATCCCCTCGAACCCGGGGACCGCCGCATGAGCTACTACCTGTTGAAACCGTGTCGCACCGCGACCGCGTTCATCTCGACCTTGAAGAAGCCGTGGCGCGTGGATTTGACCGAGGCCGCGGAACGGCTGCGGAGTCGCGGTTGGCGCGTGAGCGACGTGAAGGTGATGCTCATCCTCGAAGGCGAGCCGGAACTCACCCTGTACGAGAGCGGTAAGATCCTCGTGAAGACGGACGACGAGAAGGCAGCGCGCGAAGCGATCGACCGAGTGTACGGAGCGATCGGGCCGGTCGCGCCGCTCGCCCCGGCGTGACGCTCTCGTTATTGAACGCGGGAAGTTCCGAGAATCTATATACCCCTCCCCGCGAATGATAGTCGCGGAGGAGGATTCGATCAGGCCGCGCACCGTGTTTGCCATGGCGGTCACCGGCTTGCTTCTCATCGCCGGGTTCGCGTTCTTGGGTTCCGTCACGTCCGGGACGCTGTACGTGTACGTCCACGATGCCCCGGCCGATTGGAAGCAGTTGAACGTCGTGTTCTCGGACATCCAGGTCCATCGCGCGGACGCGGGAAACGACAGCGGTTGGATCCACCTCCCTCTGGCCTCGCCGAACATCGATTTCGTCGCCCTCGCGAATCTCACGCGCCTCCTCGCACTGGACCGCGCCCCCGCCGGCAGGTACACGCAGCTCCGCTTGGTCGTGAATTCGGTGGATGGAGTCCTGAACGACGGCACCCCGGTCACGTTCGTCGTCCCGAGTGGCGAGCTGAAGACGACGACACCGTTCGACGTGCCCGGAAGCGGGTCCGTCCGCATCACGCTGGACTTCGATCTCGCCAGCTCGATTCATTCGGCCGGCGGAACGTGGATCTTCCGCCCGGTCCTCGGCTCGATTCAAATCACTTGAGCGGCGTCGGCCGGATTGGCCTCGTCCGTCACCCGCGGTACGCGATCAGGACGAGATCCACGATGAACAACAGGACGACGAGGACCTCCAGGATGAGGAGGCGGCGGGCCTCGAGCTCGGCCTCCGCGACCTCGTAGATCTCGCTGAGGTCCTTCATCTTCTCCTCGACGTTCCTTCGCCACGAGTCGAGTTCGAACTTCTTCGCGCACGCCCGGTAGACCTTGCCGAGGAACCAGTCGCCCCAGAGCTTCGAGATGTTGTCGACCTGGAACGACGCCTCGGCGAGGTCCATGCGGACCTCGGCCAGCTCCTTCACGGTTTCATGGCCGCTCCGGAGAAGCGAGCTGCGCGCGAACAGGTCCTCGAGGTCGTCGTACGCCTTGTCGACGACCTTATCCAAGAACGCATCGTACGTTCGCAACTCGAGCAGCTGAAGGTTCGCGAGTTCGAAGACGGTGAGCGTGTCTTCATACGAGGCGCTCGGCTCGATGACGAGGGCCGCATCCCAATCCAGGACCACGAGGTCGTCCTGGTAGTACGAGAACCAGTTGCGCCACGTGTCGTCGACCTCCTCGTCGCTGATCGCATCCGGCCGCGGATCGTTCGCCAGGAGGGCCGTCACCTCGCGTCGCCATGCGGTCGTGAAGACCCGGACGGGGGTCTCGGTGACGGACACGCAGTAGACCGTGTACGGCTCCGGATCGACGTTGACGTCGTACGAATCGTGGAGGAACGGGACGAGGTCCTCGATGATCCGATCCACGAGGCGTCGGCAGTAGGCGTCGAGGCTCTCTTCCTTGTCCCCGGCCCGGATCCGCAGGCCCGCGAACGGCCGGAGGTCCCGGAGGACATTCGCCTCGAACGGCGTCCGGACGACGACCGCGAGGGCGCCGACGCCGTAGAGCTTCACCGCGATGGAGGCGACCAACGATCCGAGGTTCGTCTCGACCGTCCGTTGGTCCACGTGGACGAGGAGGGGTGCCGCGAACCGCGCGTATCTCGGCGTGGCGCGTTCGGAGAGCATGCGTCCGGCGAGGAAGGGCATGTCAACCGTCCCCTGGATCTCGTCGAGGTCGACCGACGCCCCGAGGTCGAAGAGCCGATAGAAGACGACCTCCCCCTTCATCGGGGCCGCGCAACTTGGCGAAGGGACTTAAGGGCTCCGGTGGACGCTTCACTCGCCGTACCGACGCGCCCGCATCTGATACGACCGCAGGGCCCGCAGGAAGTCGATCTTGCGGAAGCCGGGCCAGTAGACGTCCACGAAATACAATTCGGAATAGGCGAGTTGCCAGAGGAGGAAGTTCGAGATCCGCTCCTCGCCACTCGTGCGCAAGACCAAGTCCGGATCCGGCATGTCGGCGGTGTACAGACGTTTCGAGAAGAACTTCTCGTCGATGTCGTGCGGGTCCACCTTCCCCGCCTGGGCATCGCGCACGACGTCTCGAATGGCCTGGAGGATTTCCTCCCGGCCCCCATAGGCGACGGCGAGGTTGAAGCGATAGCTCTCGTAGTCCTTCGTCCGCGCCTCCGCATACTCGATCGCTTCGATGACCTCCGCGGGCAGGAGCTCGCGGTCCCCGAACACGTTGATCCGGATCTTGTGCCGGTGGACGCGGTCGTCGTCGCCGACCTTTCGGAAGTTCTCGGCGAAGAGGTGCATCAGATGCTGGATCTCCTCGCTCGGTCGCCGCAGATTCTCGGTGGAGAACGCGTACACGGTGAGGATGCGGACGCCGACCTCGAGACACCATTCGAGGACCTCCTCGAGTTTGTCCCGGCCCTTCACGTGGCCGTCGAGGACGTTGCCGAGGCCGATCTCCCGCGCGAACCGGCGGTTCCCGTCCATGATGATCGCCACGTGATGGGGGATCGCGGCCTGTCTGACTTGGTGGAGGAGCCGACGTTCGTACGCTTGATATGCGGCGTCACTAATGAGCTTCGAAATATCCGTCGGCATCGACGACTTCTCACGAGTGGGCCCGACCTATTTATCCATTCGCGGCCACGTTCACCGGGAGGGCGCCCGCGGTCCGGTCCGGCGCTCCGCCCGTCCTGCGATCGGTTCGTCGGACCCACCCGCAAACCTTTAAGTATCGTCCTCAAATTGGTGCAACCAGTTCTTTCATCCGACAGCGTGGTTTAGTGGCCTTATCGATGAAATTGAGTGAGTATCAGGACCTTTACCGAAGGCTCTCGACCGCGGAGGACATCGATTTCCTGGCCGAGAACTTCGGACTCGACAAGGAGCTCCTCCTGGTCATCTACACGCAACGCATCGTGCGCGAGACGACGAAAAAGTTCTATCGGGTGAAGGCGCAAGCTCGCCGCCTCGCGTTCATGTGGCAGAACGGGGAGAGCCTCTTGGGGATTGCCCGCAAGTTCGAGTTCCCGCCGATCCTGACGGCCCTCATGGTCCTCGAGCAGCGGAAGATCTCGCGGAAACAGTTCTGGAAGATGATCAACGAACTGGATAGCGTGAAGGACCGCCGCTTGCGCCAGGAACTCGCGGACGTGAACCGCGCAGACATCGTGTATTCCCCGGAGGGGAGCGCCCGCCAGTATGCCCGCGGACGATGGGGCGAGGCGAAGCTCCAGACATGGCTCAACGCGCGCAGCCTGCAGTACGAGACGGAGAAAGACCTCCGCGCGAAATACGACAAGACGCCCGATATCTTGCTCCACAAGCCGATCGAAATGAACGGCTCGCGGAAGTATTGGATCGAGTCCAAGGCGACGTTCGGGGATCCGTACGAGATCCGACGGCACCTGCGCAAGCAGCTTCAGCCGTACAGCGACATGTTCGGCGATGGCGCCGTCGTATACTGGTTCGGCCACGTCGACGACCAGAAGTACGACCTGCCGGAGGGCGTCGACATCGTCAGCCCGACGTTCTTCGAGACTCCGCCCCTCCCGTTCCCCTACGTGCCCGTGGGGGAAGGGCGACTCGAGGAATCCACTATGGAATCAGACGGCTTCGGCCTTCGAGAATGAACGGAGCCGGAAACGTTTAAGTCCTCCCTCCCCTTGGTCACGAGAGTGGCTGAACAAGAGGAGGTTGTCCGCGTCCGCATGCCCCGGGGGAAAGACGGGGAAATCCTCGGGATCGCGGACCAACTTCTAGGGGCCTCGCGGATTCGCGTGATGTGCCAGGACGGCAAGAGCCGCCTCGGTCGCATCCCGGGGAAGCTGAAGAAGCGCATGTGGATTCGCGAAGGCGACCTCCTCGTCGTGAAGGTCTGGCAGTTCCAAGACGAAAAGTGCGACATCAAACACCGGTACACGAAGACCGAGTCGACCTACATGAGCCGCCGCGGCCTAATCCCGAAATCGATCAACATCTTCTAATTCGGCAGCAAGGTCGGGGCCCGTCCAGAAGGGATTAATAGTCATTCCCGGTTCAAATTGGCCATGGAGGGGCGTCCCGCGACCAACAGGGGCAATAATCTCTCCACGGTCTCGGTCCCTGTCGAGAAGGCCCATGAAATCGTCGAACGGCTCGCGGTTCGTCGGAGGTTCTATCGCGGAGGGTTTTTCATTTTTTTGCGGTCATCGTCGCGTCCGCCACATCGACCGTGATTGGCATCACCCCCAGCGCTTGGGTCTACATGCTCGCGTGGGTCGGTTCGAGCCTCCTCGGCACCGCGGCGGTCCTTTGGTGGTTGTACATCGCCAGAGAGACGAGTCTCTACGCGGACGCGGGCCGGGAACTGCTTGGCGGAAAATGAGTGCGGCTCCCGCAAAGCTCTTAGATGAGCGGACCGTTCGTTCTGAGAAATGTTTGACGATCGTCGGATGCGGCAGTTAGAGATCCAAGTCGACGCGCTCCGGACGAATGAGAAAGATTCCGAGAGCCGCAAGACCTACGACGAGGTCTTCGACCACGCAGCCCTCTTGACGATCGCCGACCTCATCACGGATGGGGTCATCTCGACGCTGGACTATCCCGTGAGCACGGGGAAGGAAGCGAACGTGTTCCACGCCACCGGCCCCGACGGCCGCGCGAAGGCCGTGAAGATCTACCGCATCGCGAACGCGACCTTCCGCAACATCTCCGTGTATATCGACGGGGACCCGCGCTTCAAGAAGGTGAAGCGCGCGATCCGTCCCACCCTCTGGGCGTGGGCGCAGAAGGAGTACAAGAACCTCGTCCGGATGGAAGACGCCGGCGTTCGCGTGCCGACTCCGGAGCGGGTCCACAACAACGTCCTCGTGATGGAGTACATCGGCGACGAGACTCAGCCTGCTCCCGCCCTTCGCGAGGTCCGGTTGGAGGACCCCACCGCGGTCTACGCGGACGTCGTGGCGAACTTGCAGGCGATCCGGAAAGCCGAACTCGTCCATGCGGACATGAGCGAGTACAACCTGCTCTGGTGGGACGGGCGGGTCGTCGTCATCGACGTCGGACAAGCCGTGACCCTCGACCATCCCCGGGCGTCGGAATGGTTCAAGCGCGACGTCGGGAACATTGCGCGGTTCTTCCGGCGGCTCCGGGTGAATGTGACCGCGGCCGGCCTCGAGCGGGCGATCCTCGGAGGCTGAGATGCTCTACGCTCGGATCTCGGCGGAGCGGATCGGCGTCCTGATCGGTCCGGAAGGCACGACGAAGGAACGCCTGCAGAAGGCGACGGGAACGCGGATCTCTGTGGACTCGACGACGGGCGACGTCACGATTGACGAGGCGCAGGCGCAGGACCCGGTCCTCGCGCTCAAAGCGAAAGACATCATCCAGGCGATGGCGCGCGGTTTCTCGGAGGATCGGGCCTTCCGTCTACTCGACGAGGACGCATATTTCGAGGTCTTTGATATCAAGGACTTCGCCCACTCGAGGAACCGCGTCGCGCAGATCCGGGCGCGCCTCATCGGGACCCGGGGGAAGACGCGCCGGCTGATCGAGGAGCTCACCGGCGTCGAGGTCAGCGTGTGGGGCCACACGATCGCCCTGATCGGCGGGACGTTCGAAATGGCCATCGCCCGCGAGGCGGTGTTCATGCTGCTCCGCGGGAGCGAGCACAAGACGGTGTACCGGTTCCTCGAACGAAAGCGGGCGGACATCAAAGTGTACCAGATGGGATTTTGAACCGTCCTGTGGCTCACCGCATCGGCTGCAACGATGTGGCTCCGAAGATTGTTATATCAGCTCCGGGCTACCACGATGGGGATCCGGCCTGGCGAAGCATGTTTACGCGTTCGAGGAGGGGAACGCCTCCATGCGGGACCTCCTCGGCGGCAAGGGGGCCGGCCTCGCGGAGATGACCCGCCTCGGCCTCCCCGTCCCTCCCGGTTTCACGATCACGACGAAAGCCTGTAACACATTCACTCGGACGGGCCGGTTCCCGCCGGGGATGTGGAAGCAGGTCGAGGAAGCCCTGTCCGCCGTCGAGGCGAAGGGCGGCCGAAAATTCGGGGATCCCGAGAACCCGCTGCTCGTCTCCGTCCGTTCCGGCGCGAGGCTCTCGATGCCCGGGATGATGGACACCGTCCTGAACCTCGGCCTCAACGATACGACGGTCGAGGCCCTCGCGCGGACCGCAAATGAACGGTTCGCGTGGGACGCGTACCGACGACTCATCGCGATGTTCGGCCGGATCGTCAAGGACGTGGACGGCCGCCGCTTCGAGAGCGCCTTGGAGCGCCACAAGGAAAAGGCCGCCACCAAGAAGGACACGGACCTCGGCGCCCTGGAGCTCAAAGCGATTGTCGCCGAATTCAAAGCGCTCTATCGGCAGGAGGTCGGGGAAGACTTTCCGCAGGACCCGATGCATCAACTGCGAGAATCCGTCGGGGCGGTCTTCCGATCGTGGAACGGCAAGCGGGCGGTGGACTATCGGACCTTCAACAAGATCCCGCACCACCTGGGCACTGCCGCGAACGTCCAAATGATGGTCTTCGGGAACATGGGATCCGATTCGGGCACCGGCGTCGCGTTCACCCGGAATCAGGTGACCGGCGCGAAAGAGTTGTACGGAGAGTATCTTCCGAACGCCCAGGGGGAAGATGTCGTGGCCGGCACACGCACCCCGTTGAAAATTGCGGAGCTTCGGGAGGACGCTCCCAAGCTATATTCGAACCTGGCACGCGTCGCGGACCGTCTCGAGAAGCACTTCCGGGAAGCGCAGGACATCGAGTTCACGGTCGAGCGGGGCGTGCTGTGGATGCTCCAGACTCGGGCCGCCAAGCCCCCGGCGCGGGCGACCGTTCGCATTGCGCTGGACATGGTCCGTGAGGGACTCATCACGAAGGACGAGGCCCTCCTGCGCGTCGAGCCGGACCACGTGATTCATCTGCTCCTCCCGCAGTTCGACGACAAGGCGAAGTCGGAAGCAAAACGATCCGGGCGGTTCCTTGCCAAAGGTCTGAACGCGTCCCCGGGCGCCGCGATGGGGACCGTCGTCTTCGATCCGGACGAGGCCGAGAAGCTGGGTCGGGATGAACGGAAGCCCGTGATCCTGGTCCGGGTCGAGACATCGCCCGACGACGTGCACGGGGTCTTGCATTCCAAAGGGGTCCTGACGGCCCGAGGCGGCGCGACGAGCCACGCGGCGGTCGTCACGCGCGGGCTCGGGATCCCGTGTGTCGCCGGCTGCGAGGCGATCCAGATCGACTACGACGCAGCCGAGTTCCGCGTCGGCGACAAGGTGGTCCGGCGCGGTGACAGCCTCTCCATCGACGGAGGCACAGGAGAGGTCTTCGCGGGATCGATTCGGACGATCGAGCCGGATTTCGACCGAGAGGTCGACCTCCAGAACCTATTGGCATGGGCGGACGAGGTGAGGAGCCTCCAGGTGTGGGCCAACGCCGACTACCCGCGGGACGCCGTGCGCGCTCGGAAGTTTGGCGCTCAGGGGATCGGGCTCGACCGGACGGAACACATGTTCATGGAAACGGATCGGCTCCCGATCGTCCATGAGATGATCCTCGCGGCGCCCGAGTACCGAAAGGTCAAACGGCAGCGCGAGACCGTCGCCAAGCAACTCGAGGCGGCCACGAACGACCGTCGTCGAGATCTCGAAGGCCAACTCGCCGAAATGGATTCCCGCCTCGAGGATCTCTCGCGGCGGTACATCGGGTCGCTCGAGCACCTCGGTCGTATGCAGCGGGAGGACTTCGTGGGCATCTTGAGAGAGATGGCCGGGCTCCCGGTCATCATCCGGCTCATCGACCCTCCGCTCCACGAGTTCCTGCCGCGATACGAGACGCTGCTCGTCCAGGTGACCAAATTGAGGATGGCGCGCGAAGCTCCGGACACGTTCATTCGGGCCGCGACCTCCGAAGAGGATCGCGCGCTCATCGCCGACGTCCGCAAGGCCGGTTCCGATCTCGCGACCGGAATCGATGCGCTCCTGCCGCGAAAGGAACGCCTCCTCGAGGCGGTCAAAGGCTCTCGCGAGACGAACCCGATGCTGGGCCTCCGAGGCTGTCGCCTCGGGATCATGTTCCCCGAGATCACCGAGATGCAGGTCCGCGCCATCTTCGAAGCGGCGTGCCGACTGAAGAAAGAAGGCGTCGACGTCCGCCCGGAGATCATGATCCCGTTGGTGGGCTTGCCCGAGGAGCTTCGGATTGAACGACATGCGCTCGAGAAGGAGGCGAAGAGCGTCATGGACCGGGAGGGGATCTCCGTGGACTACAAGTTCGGCACGATGATCGAGATCCCGAGGGCCGCTCTCGTCGCGGACGAAATCGCCCGCCACGCCGAATTCTTCTCGTTCGGGACGAACGATCTCACTCAGACGACGATGGGATACAGCCGGGATGACGCGGAGCCGAAGTTCCTCTTGGATTACGTCGAGCAGGGGATTCTGCCGACCAACCCGTTCCAGACGATCGACCGCGACGGGGTCGGTCAGCTCATGCGGATGTGCGTCCAAAAGGGTCGCAAGGTTCGACGGGATCTCGAGGTCGGCATTTGCGGCGAACATGGAGGCGACCCCGCGAGCATCGAGTTCTGCCACATGATCGGACTGAACTACGTCTCCTGCTCGCCATTCCGAGTCCCGGTCGCCCGCCTCGCGGCAGCCCACGCGAAGTTGCGCGACGGAACCGCCCGGGCCAAGGATACCTGACCGAGGACGCGAATGGCGGACCTCGCGAGTTCCCCCTATTTTCTGCTCATCCTGTTCGTCGCGGCCTTCGCCTTGCCTCTGCTCTACCTCATTTGGATCCGGAACTCTCCGCGGTACGGCCGCGAGCCCTGGCCAACCGTTTTGAAGACCTTTGCATGGGGCGCCGTGTTCAGCGTGATCATCGCGATCATCCTGAGCATCTTGTTCATCCTCGTCCTCAGCTCGAGCCAGTCCCTGAACGATTTCTTCGCGCGGCGCTTCCAGGACCCGAGCACGGCGATCGGAGCGCTCGTCGTCGCACCGATCGTGGAAGAAGCCGCGAAAGGCGTCGGGGCGACGGCCGGCCGTCCGCAGACGCAATCGAAGACCGACGGCCTCGTCTATGGCGCCGCGGCCGGCCTGGGGTTTTCCGCGACCGAGAATCTGGTCTACGCACTCGCGGCTCTTCTCGTCCCAGGCGTCGGGCCTTCTGGCTCGCTCGTCGTGGTCGCGGTTCGGTCATTCTCCTCGACATTCCTCCATGCGAGCTCGACCGCGGTGATGGGATACGGGCTGGCCAAGTCCTGGCTCTCCGGCCGCCCATGGGCCGTCTTCCCGTTCTACTTCGTCGCGGTCGCGATGCATGCGGCATTCAATCTCTTCTCGACCTTGGCCGACGACGCGGCCCGCGCCAATAATGCGGCCGGTTCAGCGATCGCGTTTCTGGCTGCGGTGAGTCTCGCAATCGTCGCGATCTCCGTCGTGCGACTGAAGCTCGTCAGCCGTCGGTCCCCTACGTCCCGATAGCGTGGTCCTGCCGCGCGAAATGTTATTTACGCCGGACCGCGTGCATGAGGGCACATGCGTTTTCGCTTCGACATGCCGGGGGAAACCTACTCGAAGAACAAGGAGTCCTTCAAACGAATCCTCGCACGGCACGGCCTCCGCTGGCGCGGCAGTCTCGATCGTCCTTTCTGGGCGAGCGGGAGCGAACGGGTGACAGCGATCTTCGATCGGGACCAGGAGAAAGATGTCCTTCGGGGTGCGACCCTCCTATGGGAAAGCGCGAAGAAGTCGACGCTGCTGGAGGACCTCAAGGCCTGGGCATGGGAGGTCGGAGCAAAGGCGGTGGAGGATCGATCTCCCTCCGCGGAAGAAGTCACGGACGAGGTCGAACAGGCCCTTCGGTACTGGGACATCGTGTGGAAGCCGAACGTGGACTCACTACGGGCGCAGGGTCGACCGAACGCGTGGATCGAAGCCGACGTGAAGCGGTGGAAGCGGCAGCGACAGGAGCGACGCCGCGAGCTCATGGGACAGGCGACGGACTAGACCGCGATCTTCGAATGGATTTCGAGCGAATCGTAACAGTCGAAACAGTAACCTTGGCGGCGGTCATCCGGCAGGACGACGATTCGCACGTGGCACTTCCGACATCGCGCTTCGCGGTCGCCGCCATCGGAAAGTCTGCGCATATCCGGATGGATCTTCCATGAAATCGTACCCGCCCCCCGAGGCGTCGGCCGCCGGGCCACGGAGCCGCCGGACTCTATAAAAACGTTGTGCGGGACCTCAATTCGGACGGGACAACGGCGGTTTAATGTGCCGCGCGTTCGTTGTCGTCGCACGTGCTCACCGGGTTCGTGACTTTCGAGGGCATCGACGGTTCGGGGAAGACGACCGTGAGTCGCCTCGTCGCGAAATCCCTCCAAGCGCAAGGACACCCCGTGTATCTGACAAGCGAGCCCACGAGGACGTGGCTCGGCGAGGCAGTGCGCCACGCACTTGAGGACGAGGTCGGCGCCGTCGCAGAATCCTTTCTCTTCCTCGCCGATCGCGCGGCGCATCTGAAGGAAATCCAGTCCCATCTTGAGACGCGGGAACTGGTCCTGTGCGATCGATACGCGGATTCGACGTACGCGTATCAAGGGGCGCGACTCGAAAGTCTCATGGACGATCCGATACGATTCCTGCAGCGGGCGAGCGAATCGTGGATGCTCCGTCCGGACCTGACAATTCTTCTGCGGGTTCCCGCCGGGTTGGCGCGGAAGCGCATCGAAGGTCGGCCGAATCTCGTTCCCTTCGAAGACCTCGCGTTCCTCAAGAAAGTCGCCGCGAACTACGATCGGCTCGCGCGGTCCCGTCGATTCGTCGTCCTCGATGGGACCCGAGGTGCGGATGTGGTCAGTCTCGACGCGATCTCCGCGATCCAGAAACGTCTCACGCGGCTGCAGAAGCGCTGATCGCGCGTTTGGAATCCAATTCAGTCCGCAGAAGGAATGCCCGGGCGAACACTTTGGCGGTTTCGAGATCTCCGCGTTGAAGTTGCAACAGAAATGCTCTGCCAAACACGACCTGAAGAGAAGCGTCCGGTCCGGAGCCAATCATGGGTGAGACCGATTGCTCGGAGAGCGGCTTGAAAACCCCGCTCAAGAATATCATTCGCGATTTTCATCGCCTCATGGTGCAGGTCTATCTTCCGTGGACAAAGATATTTAACGGCACGCTCACTATCGCGCGACGCATGGGATGCACGGATGGATTCCGCCGCTCATTCTAAGTCCTCTTCCCACCACGGCGACGGATTTGTTGGCGTCATCTACGGCGATGTAGGCACGACGTCTTTCCGCTGCTCGGTCGTGGAGGCGGTCGAACGGCACGAGTTCGTCCAAGTGTCCCACGAGACCTGCGGCCAGGTGCTGGGCCGGGTCGACGAGATCGAGCGCAAGACGGACTTGTCGCTCGACCGCGCTCAACTTCTCGGGGATGGCGATCCCGTCGATGTCGAGGAACGGGTCTCGGCCCAAGTCAGCGTGATCGGGTATCGCGACGATCGGGGGCTCCTGCAGGTCCCCCGCACGCCGTTTCGCGCGGGGGATCCGGTGTACAAGGCCGAGACGTCGACGATCCAGGAAGTCATCGGGCTGGAGGAGGACAAGAAGCACGGGGCCTACGTCGGGCTGTTGGCGGGACACAATGTGCCGGTCTACCTCGACATCAACGCGATGGTCCAGAAGCACGTGTCGATCTTGGCGAAGACCGGAGGCGGCAAGTCGTACGTCGCCGGCGTGTTGATCGAGGAGCTGATGAAGCATCACGTGACGTGCGTCATCCTCGATCCGCATGGCGAATACGCGTCGTTGAAGGAGAAGGGGAAGCACGGGGAGGGCTCCGGTCGCTTCCATGTGGAGCCCCGCGCCTACGCCGACATCATCCAGGTGTTCTCCCCGGACACGAAGATCAATCCCGGAAGCCGCCCGCTCAAGTTCACGTTGAGCAACCTCGATGCGAGGGACATCCTTTCGCTGACCGGGTCCGCGAAGGTCCGGACGCATCTCACCGCGCTTCGAAAGGCCCTCGATCTGCTCCGCCAGGCGACGAAGGATTACACGATCCGAGACATCATCCGCGTCCTGGAGCGGGAAGAAGACCCGCAGAATGCGTCCTTGATCGACGAGCTGGAATACCTGAGCGAGGTCGAGATCTTCGCGAAGGAAGGCACGCGGATCGACGAACTCGTGATCAAGAGCAAGACGACGATCATCAACCTGAAAGGGGTCCCGCCCGACATCCAGGAGCTCGTCGTGAACCGGCTCGCGACGGCGATGTTCGAGCTGCGGAAGGTCGGACGCATCCCGCCGATGATGCTCGTCGTCGAGGAGTCCCACAACTTCTGTCCACAGGTCGGCCAGGCGGCGTCATCGAAGGTGTTCCGGACGCTCGCCTCTGAAGGCCGGAAGTTCGGTCTCGGGCTCGTCGTCATCACGCAGCGGGCCGCGAAGGTCGACAAGAACGTCCTGAGCCAGTGCAACACGCAAATCATCCTGAAAGTCACGAACCCGAACGACCTGAAGGCGATCATCGCGAGCGTCGAAGGCCTCACGACCGCGATGGCCGAGGAAATCTCCCGCCTCCCGATCGGCGTGGCGATCATGACGGGTGGCGGGCTCCAGATGCCGCTCATGGTCGAAGTGCGTCCGCGGGAAACGCGTCACGGCGGAGAGAGCGTCAAGGTCATCGAGGATTGACCGACGCAAGCGCGCAGGCAGCGGAGCGGGAAAGGTTTTAGCGCGGCGCCCGATGGACGAGCGTGGATCTCCGCGCGTTGGTCGACAAAGATGTCAGCCTCACGGAGAGGGCACTCGCGAAGGTCAAGCTGGCGCCGCCTCCGCGCTCCCACCTCCGGAAGGTGGCGGAGGACTTCCTCGGAATGGCCCGCGCCTACTTCGAGGACGCGAAACACTTCCGCGAGCGAGGCGAACTCGAGAAGGCCCTGGCGAACGTGAATTACGCCCATGGGTGGCTTGATGCCGGCGCGCGAGTCGGACTCTTCGATGTCGCCGGGGACGACCAGCTCTTCACCTTGAGCGAGTGATCAGAGGACGCGCGCGCCTTCGTTGTCGACGCCACACCTCTGCAGCGTCCCGAATTTCAGATACAAGGTCGCCAGCTGCTCGCGGTTCCCCGTCGCGACCACCGAATTGCCGAGCATGGCCATCGTCGCCCGCCCGAACATGCGACTGGCCCGAATCACTTCGAGGACCCGTTTGTCCGCAAGGCCCGTTCCTTCGGCAAAGCGAGCCCCGAGTTCGAAGAGTCGCTCCAGCGTGGGCCCCCGGGAGAATTCGTCCACGAGCGCGCCGCCGATCCGGTTGATGGCCGCGACCTTCCTCGGATCGCGAAGCACCGCCTTCGTTGGCATTTCCGGGCCGATCACTGCAAGCAAGAGGTCCGCCTCGACAGGGAACGTTCGCACTTCCGCATGGGCCGGCGCTCCCGGTTTGAGCCGCAGGTCCATTCCGCCCAAGGATGCAGGGACGACGTCGCCGAGACCGGTGCCGCATTCCACCTCCGTCTCGTGCGCAATGGCAACCAGCTCGTCTCGCGGCACCTTCGATCCGAGTGCAATGTCGAGGGCGAGTGCCGTGCTCAACGCCGCGGCCGCGCTCACGCCGAACCCCTGAGAGACCGGCAGGTTCGTCTCGCTCAGGATCTTCACCTCGCAGGACCGACCACCAAGGACTTTCTGCGCGACGCCCTGAGTGACCTCCGCCCTTTGGCGCCGTCCATTCACGATGACGTCAATTGACGAACGCGCGTCGTCGCGAACCCGCGCGATGGTGTGGACTCCGAGGTTCAGGCAAAGGCCGGCCCCCCGCGAGCCTTTCTTCCGGGGATCCGGGTCGTCGTGGACCTCGAAGAACGCGGTGACGTGCCCGGGGCAGAACGCTTCACCCTCGGACACCATGGAGAATGGCCCGCCACACCCGCTCCGCCGCGAGGGCCTTCGACCCCTCGAACGTCTCCGAGCGACCTTTGCGGTCGAAGATCGTGATGGAGGTCGTGTCCCCCTTGACCTTCGAGATGTCGTTTGCCACGACGAAGTCGACGTCCGCCTCTTTGACGAGCGCCATCGCCCGGGCCTTCAGTTCCGTCTCGCTAACGCCCGCTTCCGCCTTGAAGCCCACCAGGGCCTTCTTCGCGCCCTTGCGGAACCGATTGAGGACCTTGGGTGTCGGCTGCAGGTCCAGGCTCAGGACGCCGTCGCGGCTGGGTATCTTGCCAGACTGTTTTTTCGCGGGCGTGAAATCTGAGACCGCGGCGGGGACGACGCAGACGTCTGCATCCGCTTTCTCGGCCATCGAGACGAGATCTGCGGTCGTCTCGAAAGCCTTGAACGGGAGCCATGGCGGTACCGGCGTTTCGTGTCTCCCGAGCCAGAGCTCCACGTTCGCGCCGTGTTCGAAGGCGACCTTGGCGAGTTCGATTCCCGTCCCGCCGGTCGAGCGGTTCGTCACGACACGGACGTCGTCGATCGGCTCAACCGTCGATCCGGCCACGACCAACACGCGCATGTCGACCAGGTCCTTCGGGCCGAGTCGGCGGATGACATGGGCCACGATCGTCTCGACGTCCGCCATCTTCGCTTTCTCTTCCTCCCGTTTCGCCTCGACCAGTTCGACACGTAGCTCCTGGAGGCGCCGGACGTTCGCGGCCACGGCCGGGTTGTCCATCATCGACTCGTGGGCGGCGGGGGCGACGATGATTGGGATGCCGGAACCGAGCGCGTTCGCCGCATACGTCGTGACGGTGGAGTCGTCAATCCCCTGCGCGATCTTGCTCATTGTGTTCGAGGTGCAGGGTGCGACGAGAAGGAGGTCCGCCTTTCCGTCCCGACCGCACATCTCGAGGTACTCCATCGAGCCCGTGATCTGCGTGACGACGGGATGACCGGTAGCGTACTGCAGCGCGTTGGGGTGGAGGATCTCTGTCGCCGATCGGGTGTGCACCGCGTAGACGTCGGCTCCGTGGCGGATGAGCTCATGGGCGAGTTTCACGCACTCAGTCGCGGCGATGCTCCCGGTGACGCCGAGGACGATCGTCTTGCCTTGGAGCTTAAGGCTCTTCAACCCCCGTAGGCGCTCGGCCGGATGCATTCCGTTGACGATTGGCATACGCGATATATAGCTGTGGCCCCGCTTCGAAAGAATGAGATTTTCACGTCGCCGGGCAAGCTTTAATCCGCGACGCCCGTTAGCTCCGGCCGCCTCGATGGACTATCAGACGACGCTGGAACATCTCTACCGACTCGAGCGGTTCGGGATCAAGTTGGGCCTGGACAACATCCGTCAGCTCTTGTCCCTCCTCGGCGACCCGCAGCGCGGGCTGAAGGTCCTGCACGTCACGGGAACGAACGGGAAGGGCTCCGTCTGTGTCTATGCCGCGTCGGTCTTGCAGGCGGCGGGCTACCGCGTCGGGCTCTACACGTCTCCGCATCTCGTCCGTTTCAACGAACGAATCCGCGTCGACGGCGTTTCGATTGCGGACGACGATGTGTTGCGCCTGTGGTCCGGCATGCAACCGGCGATTCAGGCGATGACCGCGACACGGGCGATCGACCATCCGACGTTTTTTGAGGTCACGACCGCAATGGCCTTCGAGTACTTCCGGGAGAACAAGGTCGACGTCGCGGTGATCGAGGTCGGGATGGGCGGCCGGATGGACGCGACGAACGTCGTCGACGGCCTCGTGTCCGTCATCACCCGGGTGGACCTGGAGCACACGGAACACCTCGGCAAGACCGTGGAGCGCATCGCCCGCGAGAAGGCCGGGATCATCAAACCATCGTCCCGGGTCGTGACTGTCAACCAAGAAGCGCTCCCGGTCATCGAAGCGAGATGCCGCGAACTCCATGTACCTCTCTCGGTCCTCGGACGGGACATCCACGCGGAGCGGACGGCCGGCGACCTCCGCGGTCAGACGGTGCGGGTGCGCGGGTCCTTCGGATCGGTCGATGTTCAGACGCCGCTCCTCGGCTCGTTCCAGGTGGAGAACCTGGGCATCGCGGTTGCCGCCCTTGAGGAGCTCCGCGCGGCCGGGTTTACGCTTCCAGACGAGGCGATCTGCTCCGGGATTGCGTCCGTTCGGTGGCCGGCCCGGATGGAAATCGTACGCGAGTCCCCTCTCGTCGTCATCGATGGAGCCCACAACCACCCCGCTGCGATTGCCCTGGCCGCGTCGATGACGGAGACGTTCCCCGGTCGCAAGGCCATCCTGGTCACCGGCATCTTGAACGACAAGGACCTCCCGGGCATGGCGGCGGCCTTGGGGCCGATCGCGTCCCGCGTGTTCGCCTGCCGGCCGAAGACCCATCGCGCGTACGAGGCGGAGGAAGTCGCCGCCGCCTTTCGCCCCTTCGCGGAATCCCGGGTCATCCCGTCGATCCGCGACGCAATCGACGCCGCGCTCCGGGCGGCGCGCGTCGACGACATCGTTCTGATCACGGGTTCGATCTACACGGCGGGGGAGGCCCTTGACCACCTCGGCGTCCGCCCGTGAGCACATCCGGATGATCGTGCGGGACCTCTCGCGCCGATACCTGCCCGAGGGCGACCTCCGCACGGGCGAGACGGCCTTGGCGAAGATCGTCGCGGAGACGGAAGACCCGTTCAAGGTCCTCATCTCGACGATTCTGTCCCAGCGGACTCGCGACGAGATGACGGAGATTGCGTCGAGGCAGCTCTTCTCGAAGTACGATACCCCGGCCGAACTGGCCGCTGCGGACACCGCCGATGTGGAACGCCTGATTAAGCCGGTCGGATTCTACCGCCAGAAGGCGCTTCAGATCGGTAACGTGAGCCGGACCCTCCTCGACCGGTACGATGGGACCGTGCCACGGACCTACGAGGAACTGATCGAGCTGCCGCAGGTCGGCCCTAAGACGGCGAACTGCGTGCTCGTGTACGGGTTCGGCGTTCCGCGCATCCCGACGGATACACACGTTCACCGGGTCAGCAACCGGCTCGGCCTCGTGCGGACGAAGACGCCCGAAGCCACCGAACAGCGCCTGATGCGGACCGTGCCGAAGGAGTACTGGCTCCACATCAACGAATTGTTCATCCGGTTCGGGAAGGACCTCTGTCGACCGATCGGGCCTCGTTGCCCGCAATGCTCGTTCACCTCGTTCTGCCGGTTCTATCCGAGGACGAAGTGGTCACGTGACGCGCGCCGCGGCCGACGAAGGACCACAAGGCGCTGAGCCGGCTGGCACCTTGATATCGTCGCGTCGCGGTGTCCGGTTCCGATGCGAATCGATTTCCTCGAGTACACAGCGATGGACCTTCCTCGGAAGGAACCGTTCGCCATCGCGAAAGGGACTTCGACCGTCGCACAGAACGTGTTCGTCATCGTGCACGCCGGATCGCTATCCGGATATGGGAGCGCCGCTCCGACGGATGTGACTCAGGAAACGGTCCGGTCCGCGATGGAGGCGATCAAGTCCATGGCACGAGCGTTGGAACGTTTCACGTTCGATCGGCCCCGCGAGGTGGCCGACAAAATGGACAAGGTCCTGCCAGGCAATCCATCCGTGAAAGCCGCAATCGACATCGCAGTGCACGACCTCGTCGCGCAGCAAGCGGGGGTCCCACTACATCGTTATCTCGGCGCGACCCGGGATCGGATGCTCACCGACATGACGATTGGAATCATGGACACCCGAGGCGCGGTCGAGCGGGCCGAGCGGTGGGTCCAAGCCGGATTTCGTGCACTGAAGGTGAAAGTCGGCCGCGATCCGAAATCGGACTTGGATCGGGTGCGCGCCGTTCGAGGCGCAGTCGGCCCGGGAATCGAGCTTCGGGTTGACGGGAATCAAGGGTACAGCTGGAGCCAGGCGCTCAGCTTCGCGCGGGCCGCGAAGGACCTGAACGTGTCGATATTCGAGCAGCCGGTGGCCACCACGGATTTGGAAGGGATGCGCGTCTTGACCGAGTCCTCGCCGATCCCGATCATGGCGGACGAGATGGTGCTCACGGCGGACGATGCGAAGAAGGTCCGGTGGGCGAATGCCGCGAAAGCTGTGAATCTCAAGCTCATGAAACATGGCGGCATCTGCCGTGCGACGGATGTCAACACGATTTGTGAATCCGCCGGCTACCCGACGATGGTCGGGTGCATGGGAGAACCGCAAATCTCAATCGCGGCGGCGCTCGCCTTCGCCCTTGGCCAGAAGAACGTTCGGTGGCTCGACTTGGATTCGCACTTCAACCTCGCCGAGGATCCTTCGAAGGGGCTAGGGTTCGAGAACGGCGAGCTCATCGCTCCGGATCGGCCCGGCCTGGGTGTCTCGTTGTCTTGACGGACTCTACGGCTCGACCGGCGGTCCCGCGTTCAGGGCGCGGTCCTGTTCCTCTTCCTCGATCACTCGAGCCACCGCGACGACCTCATCGCCTTCGCCGAGACGCTGGAGCCTCACTCCGCGAGCGGCGCGACCCTTCACGCTGATGTCGGCGACGGCGCAACGAATCACGACGCCCGCTTTCGTCGTTACAAGTAGATGCTCTTCCGGTTGGACGACCTTCACCGCGACGACGCGCCCTTTCGCGTATTTCGCACTCGTCGTGCGGACTCCTTTCGATCCCCGGCGGGTTTTTCTGTATTCGGAGGTCGTCGTGCGCTTCCCGTACCCGCTCGAAAGAACTGTCAGCAACTCGGCTTCCGGATTGGTCGACAGCGCCATCGAGACGACCTCGTCTCCGGTTCGGACCCGCATGCCCGCGACCCCCGCCGCGGGTCGCCCCATCGGACGGACTTCGTCGATCGGGAACCGGTTTGCATACCCACCGGCGGAGGCGAGGATGATCTCCTCGTTCCCCCCGGCGATCTGGACGTCAATCAACTCGTCTCCCTCATTCAGCTTGATTGCCCGGATCCCGCTCTCCCGGATATTCTGGAATTCTGCGAACCCGGTCCGTTTGATTCTTCCCCGTTTAGTCACGAAGACGAGGAATCGGTCCTGGGGGAAATCTCGAGTCGGAATCATCGCCTCGACTTTCTCATCGGGATCGAGGCGCTCCAAGAGGTTGACAACGGGCTTCCCTCGCGCATATCTGCCCGCGGCGGGAAGCTTGAAGGCCTTTCGCTTGAACACTTTCCCCTTGGACGAGAAGAAGAGGATGAAATCGTGCGTTGAAGCGACGAAAAGGTCGACGACGTAATCTTCCTCTTTGGTGTCCATGCCCGTGACCCCCTTTCCGCCTCGACGTTGTTTCCGGTACACGCTGACGGGTAGCCGTTTGATGTAGCCCGTGTTCGTGATGGTCACGACGTTGTCTTCCTCGGGGATGAGGTCCTCGATCTGCATGTCGTAGGCTTGGAGCTCGACGGTCGTCCGGCGGTCGTCGCCGAACTTCTCCTTGATTTCGCGGAACTCCGCCTTCAAGATATCGAGGACCCGCTCTCGGGACGCCAGGATCGATTCGAGGTTTTCGATCTTGTGGTTCAAGTCGGTCTTCTCTTGGCGGAGCTTTTCGATTTCGAGTCCGGTGAGTTGGCGCAACGTCATGGCGAGGATGGCCTTTGCCTGGTTCTCACTCAGGAGATAGCGATTCATCAGGCCTGCCTGCGCCTCGTCTGCGTCCCGTGCGCGGCGGATGAGCCGAATCACGTCGTCAAGGTGGTCGACCGCGGTGATGAGGCCCTCCACGATGTGAAGGCGCTCCCGTGCCTTCTTCAGGTCAAACTCCGTGCGGCGCCGGACGATGATGACCCGATGGTCGATGAACGCCTGCATCGAATCCTTAAGCGGCAGAACCCGCGGTTGTCCATCGAGCAGGGCGAGGTTGATCACGCCGAACGTCGTCTCCATCTGCGTGTGGTGGTAGAGCTGGTTGAGGACCACGTCCTCGACGGCGTCACGCTTCAACTCCAACACGATTCGCATGCCATCTCGGTCGCTCTCGTCCCGGAGGTCCGTGACGCCTTCGATTTTCTTCGACTTCACGAGCAAGGCAATCGATTCGACAAGGGACGCCTTACTGACCATGTACGGGATTTCCGTAATGACGATCCGGGCGCGGTCGTGGCCCGCTTCCTCGAACTTGGCCCTAGCACGAATCCGGATGAGCCCACGTCCGGCCCGGTAAGCATCCGCGACGCCATCCGCGCCGTATAAGATACCGCCCGTCGGAAAGTCCGGGCCGCGAACCGGACCCGTCTCCGGGTTGTACAGGTCGATCAACTCGGCCTGAGGGTTGTCGATCAAAACGATCAGGGCGTCGACGATCTCGCCGAGGTTGTGAGGGGGGATGTTCGTCGCCATTCCCACTGCGATGCCGCTGGAACCGTTTACAAGGAGATTCGGAAACTTTGAAGGAAGGACGAGAGGCTCCTTCAGCGTCCCATCGAAGTTGTCCATCCAGTCGACCGTGTCCTTCTCGAGGTCCTCGAGCATCGCCTCGGCGGTCTTGGCGAGACGGCACTCCGTGTAGCGCATCGCGGCAGGCTCGTCCTCGGTGCTTCCCCAATTTCCTTGGCCATCGATGAGCGGGTAGCGCAACGAGAAGTTCTGGACCATCCGCGCCAAGGCATCGTAGACCGCGAGGTCCCCATGCGGATGCCATTTTCCGAGACACTCGCCGACTACCCGTGCGGCTTTCTTGTGCGCCGACCCGGAGCCCATCCCGAGCTCGTTCATCGCGTGTAGAATGCGGCGCTGGACGGGCTTCAGACCATCGCGGACGTCAGGCAGCGCCCGCCCGACGATCACGCTCATCGCGTAGTCGATGTAGGAGCGGTGCAGCTCGTCCTCGATTGGCTGTGGCGAAACGCGTGGACGGGACTCTTGGGTCTCTTCCGGCATGATCCTCCTAGATGTCCAGGTTCACGACTTCCTTCGCGTGCTCCTGGATGTATTGCCGGCGAGGCTCGACGGCCTCCCCCATCAGGATCGAGAACAGGGCATCGGCGGTCGCGGCGTCCTCGATCGTGACCTGCTTCAACAGACGGCGGGCGGGATCCATGGTCGTCTCCCAGAGCTCGTCGGCGTTCATCTCCCCCAGGCCCTTGTACCGCTGGTACACAACCCCTTTGTCGCCGAGTTTCTTCGCCAGGTCTTCCCGCTGTTTCTCCGTGTACGCATAGTGGAGTTCCTTGCCTTTCTTGATCTTGTACAAGGGTGGCTGGGCGATGTACACGAACCCGCTATCGAGGAGCGGCCGCATGTACCGGAAGAACAACGTGAGCAGCAGCGTCGTGATGTGCTGCCCATCGACGTCCGCGTCGGCCATCGTGATGACCTTGTGGTACCGGACCTTCTTGGGATCGAACTCTTCGCCGACCCCTCCTCCAATCGCTGTGATGAGCGTCCGGATCTCCTCGTTCTTCAGCATCTGATCGA
>Ga0209237_1000029_pt1 | contig 57974 bp, 62 predicted proteins | sample GraSoi013_1_40cm_2_FD_185820 | JGI IMG/M metagenome (GOLD analysis project Ga0209237, IMG submission 185820) | Grasslands soil microbial communities from the Angelo Coastal Reserve, California, USA - Sample 10_02_2013_1_40cm (SPAdes) (version 2) | ecosystem: Environmental > Terrestrial > Soil >...
AGTTGGAGAGTTGTCAGCTTCTCGGCATAACCATCTACCGGAATGGAAAACTTGTCCATCAGATCAATGTTGCCCAGTAACACTTCTCGTCCTTGCACCGTAGCCCTTACCCCTAGGCCAGCCAAGGCTTCAAAATCCAAAGGATCGGATAGGGAGACATTCATCTTCTGGGCAGCTTCGACTACCGCCTGGGCTAGGGGATGTTCACTACCCTTCTCCACGGACTCGGCGTAGCCGAGGATCTGCCTGTCCGAAAGGGGTCCAATCGGAACAATATCCGTCACGGCAGGCTTACCCTTCGTCAAGGTTCCCGTTTTGTCGAAGATGACCGTGTTCGCTTTGTGAGCCAGCTCCAGCTGGTCGCCTCCTTTGATCAGAATTCCGTTCTCCGCTCCCTTGCCTGTCCCAACGAGCAAAGCCGCCGGAGTTGCAATTCCCAGCGCGCAGGGGCAGGCGATGATTACTACGGAGACGAAAGCGAGAAGTGAGAACGCGAGTCCTATGCTCGCAACAAAGTACCAGAACATGAAAGATGCTATCGCGATTAGTATGACCGCGGGAACGAAGTACGCTGAGACCCTGTCTGCCAATCGCTGGAGCGGGGCCTTTCCGACCTGGGCTTCTTCGACCAGCTTGGCTATCTGAGATAGAACAGTATCTTGCCCGACCTTTGTCGCCTGAATTTTGAGCAAACCGGTTTTGCTGATTGTTGCTCCAATTACCTCGTCACCGACTCGCTTGTCATTCGGCAAGCTCTCCCCGGTAATCATCGACTCGTCAACGACTGAGCTTCCATCAATCACTTTACCGTCAACCGGAATTCTTTCCCCTGGACGAACAATCAGAACGTCACCGACCACCACGTTTTCGATGGGTATGTTGGTCTCGACCCCATCTCGTATCACGTGAGCCATTGAAGGCTGCAGATTCAACAGTCTGTGAACCGCTTCCGAAGCCTTACCCTTGGTAATGTACTCCAGCAGGTTCCCCGTCTGGATCAGTGTGACTATGATAGCTGAGGTCTCGAAGTAAGTCGCGCTACCTGGAAAGAATCCAGGGACGAAAGTTACGATTATGCTGTATATCCAGGCTGCGGAAGTTCCGAGGCCGATCAACAAGTCCATGTTGCCGATTCTTGATCTTAACGCGTCGTAGCTTCCGCGATAGAACCGGAATCCGACAACGAACTGAACTGGAAGAGAAAGGAAGAACATGATAAGGTTGTTGGCAGCTCTGTCAGAAAGTATCGGGAGGTAGGTTAGGGCCGCTATCGGAACAGTGAGTGACGCTCCTATAGCTACGAGCCGCTTTAGGCGGGCAATGGCCTTCTCTGGTGCTTGAAACTCAACTAGGCAGGTTTCGCTGCAGAAATAGTAATTCGTCCCGTAGCGGGTGGTCTTGAGAGTATGTTCTCCCTCTTCCACATACATGCCACACATCGGGTCTTTTGCCGAGACTACTTCTCTCCAGCCAGTGACTCATCATTTTGATGGAAGAACCCGTGCTTCTCGAAATAGTCGGATCTAGCGCTTTCTTTGTACGCTAGTACGTCCTTCTTGATTTTTCCCCTTAACTCTAGCCATAGCGGCCTAACACGACACCAAGGCTTCCCGATGTGACCCATGACCAGTCTTGCTTTCTCAACCTTCTCCGCGTGGCGAATGCTCAGATGTTCCAACAGCTTTAGAGCTGCCTTTCCATAAATAACAAGCCGAGAGGCGCGTTGAACCTCGTAGATCCTTCCGCCGACTATGCCCGACAGTTCTTCTAGAAGGGTTCGTTTCTTCAGAGTAATAGTTAGGGCCGTATCCGTGCGGCCGTGATTGTCATAGAGTAGAATGCAACCTTCTGCCGCTACGAGTCCGGACAAATAGGATTGAAGGACAGGATTGTCCACGAGAGGGGGAATCCATGGCGGGATGTAGTTGGCCTTGGTAGCGAAGGGCTGGAAGCTAGAGTCCAGGTAAACAGTCAGGATGTATTGATAATAGCCGTGAAGACCCTCAAAATGAGGAAAAATGGTTACATGTCCATAATTTGCAAAGAGACTATGAAAAAGCTGCCCCATGGCCGGGTGAGTTGTCGATAGGCTCACTTCCTTGAGCCTTCCGGATTGCCTGACGTGGCAGTCTTCTACAAATCCCGCGACAAAAGCACCTTCGCTCAAGTCGCCCGAAAACGGTATTTTCATGAATTTCGTCGACGCAGATATCGACGCGGACATTCGATCCCTTAGCGAGATGCGTTGTCTTAGGTGACGGCCTACCGTGGACGCTCCAACGCGGTATTGTCTCGCGATCATGGTTGTTGACAAGCCATTTTGATAGAGCGAGACCCACTCGAGGATGGGCTGAGATCGTCTCGTAAGGTGCCTAAGATCATGTCCCAGTCATAGGGTAGAGAGGGAACAGAATCCTTCGCCATACTCTGGTAGGTGACGGTGCGTCTCTAAACTGCTCGGGTTTACAAATGTAAAGTCGGACGAACCTTAGGTCGATTGTGCGCTAGGGTATTCTGGGGGCTTCGATGGTTAGTGCTAGTCCCTTAAGCTTGGGCTCATATTTCTCCCGAAATTTTTCTTGGCACATTGGGCAGCAGAAGAATCGTTCATGCCGTGCGACTTTTAGAACGAAGGGTTTTGCTCCTATTGGTTCGCCACAGGTTTCGCATTTCAGACGGACCTCGGTCCCAGGACTTACCACAACCGTTTGATCGTCTTTGAAGATCCGGACGACCATCTGGCTAGAGTTCTGCTTGACCTCGAACTCCCGGTCTAGAGTCTCCGTGAGGCGCTGCAACTGTTCTAGACTGTCAACCGCGACTCGGAGCGTCAAGTTGTTTTCTCCTGTCGTTAGATAGATGCCGCGGACCTCTGTAGTTTTCTCAAGTTTGTGCGCGATCTTCTCGATCTCAGCGGGGTTGACCCTGAGATAGAGATGGAATACCAGGCCTTGCTTGAATTTTGAGACATCGAAGATCGGAGATATCTTACGGATGAGACCCTCTTCCATCATTCGTTTGACTCTGGCTTGAACAGTCGGGGTAGTTACGCCAGCGCGACGAGCGACCTCACGAAAAGACCGACGCCCGTCCTCAACAAGGATCCCTAGTATCCTGGAATCAACATCGTCAAGCTCGGGCATTCAGAGACGAGTCTAGTAGGTGGGGAAACGTATCTAAACGTTCCCGAACAATTTTCTCCATCAGTCTCCCAGCCGTCGCAGTCGAATGGTGCGGCCAAAGAATCCTAAGCTCTTCCATAACTATTCTCTTTCTGTAACTTTTCTTTTTCGCTAACTATTCTCATTCAGCTAACTAATCTCTGACCCCCTGGGGTAGTCGATTTTCCTGTGCCGCGCCCTTCGTGGAACTGATCCGAAACCGGAGGTCCCAGAGCCAATCAACGCGGCCGGGGAGGCAGTGGCCCCCGATGTGCTCCGCTTGAGCAAATAGCCTGGTTAGTCTTCTTCGCGAAGAGGCTTTTTCTTATATCCGTCAGCCGGTTTGTCGGCCGCCTTCTCCTTCGTCTCCTCTACAGACGACGGAATAGGGGTAGTTGTTTCGGCTGGTTTCAGCCCCCCGGTTGAAGGCTTTGGCTCGTCGATGATGATCGGCGCATTGGGAGCCTTCGGCTCTAGAATATCGGAAGCGGCAGATTGCTCCTTAATCGATGGTTTACTTGGAAAAGTTGGACGAACAATGGGACGCGGCGCCTGCCTGCCCGGAGAAGCTGGCTTCTGGTTCATCGGACCAACAATCACACTTGGAGGTGTCATTCTTGGAGCGGGAACCGGAATGTAGGGCTGCTTGAGCCCACCTGAGTCCGAGGTGAAGCGGGCCGCTCTCTTCGGAATCGGTGAAGGTATCAGAATGCCGGTGGATTCTCCGACGTACTTGGGGCTGTCCTCCCAAGCGGACGAACCTGTCGAGGATGGGAGAGGTGTTAGTTTTTCCGAAAACTTGTCTCTTGAATCCGGACTCGAACCCGAAGATCCAGTTTTTTCCGAAATTACTAGAGGCGGATTCGCTGGACTCGAGGTTGGATTTTTTACCTCTATCCTTGGTGGAGGGACGCCTGTTTCGCGCTGGAAAGGAGCCTCAGAGATACTTGAACTAGGAAGCTTAGGCGAAGGTGGTCCTGCCTCAAGCGGGGTTCTGAAAGCTTTCTCCCAAGACCCCGGACGTGGTTCACTGGGCGACGTAGCCATCCCTGCTGAGAAGCTTGGCCCTGGAAAACCCGGAACCGATATGCTCGACGACGATGGTGATGGGCTTGGATGGATTTTCTCCACCTTCTCCACCCTAAGCTCGGCTACCTGAGCCTCGAGAACCAGGTTCCTCTTCATCAGGTTCTCCAACATCTGCAAAGCTCTCTCCAATCGGATGCCTGGTCGAAGGCCGCGGTGGAACTTGAAGGCAAGGACGATCGCGAACGCTGCAATGATCACCATGACCGCGATGTCGACGGTGGTGAAGGCGAGCTGTGGAAATCTTGTCAGCTGATCGATTAGCCCCGCGCTTACGGAAGGATTGTTCGCGTAGACGAGAAAGATCCAGTAGGAGAGCCATCCGACTAGCGCTGTTTCGATGGCAACAAGCTTGATCAGTAGTCTTCTCAAATAGACACTTCCCACCCTCGCGGAGACTGGAATACCCGTACGTTCGAATAGCGAAATCCTTGTTGTAACTTCCACGTTCTCCTCAAGGTCTCTACGTCCTCTCTCCTACTCCCCGATCTTTCTTCAGCGTTTTCAATATCGTGTCGAGCGCGGTATCCCAATCCATCTCTCCACCAGGAGAGCTCGGTTCGGCAGGTTTTTCGTCCGTTGGCCTCGAGCTCTCTGAAGCCCCAAACTGAGATGGTCGAATCGGGGGAGAGTTTGCGAAGTCCTTGCCTTGAGACGAACCCCCTGATTCTCCCTTCTCAGCAGTTTTAGGCGGGCTCCAGGGTTGAGGCGATGGCCCGCCAGGAGACTGAACCGGTCTCCCCTGCGGAGGTGGGCCCATGGAACGGGGCTGATCAGGCCTGAAAGGAGGCGGAGACACTCCGATAGGCCCTGGCTGTCCAGGTCTACCGGGATTGGGATAACCAAGCGGCCTTGGACCACCCTGACCCGGGGGAAACGGCGGGCGCTGGCCGGTAGGTCCAGGAAGTGGACCAGAACCGGGTCGCGGCGGGACCCCTTGAGGAGGCCGGGGCGCAACCCCCTGGCCCGGCGGAGGACCCCATTTCTGAGGCGTCGCGAGCCCGGGCTTCGGAACAGGGTCAGTCCACTGGCCCCCTGCTCTCTGTTCAGGAGACACCCACTTTGAAACTGGGAACGGAGTCTGAGATGCCTGAGGAGGTTTCGGAACCTGACCAACCGGACCACCGAAACCAGGAGATTCATTTCCCGGCTTCACGTCTATTTGACCGGGCCTCGGAAAAACGGTTGAATCAGGACCACGGTCGCCTGACTGACCGGGTTCTGGCTTCCACTGTGAGGGAAAACTCATCCGTGATGGCTCGGGTGGAATTCTGTTCATCGGTTGAGCGTTCTCGCCCCGACCGATGGCTGACGGTGGAGGAATAGGTGGAGGGGTCCGAGGAGCCTGCTCCGGTCTAAATTGGTCCCTGAGCGTCGAGTTCAAAATCGAAGTCGAAGGCTGAGTAAGCTGGTCCAGCCTCTGAGACGTTGAAAGGGGAGGAGTAACGGTCTTCGAAGCAACGGACATCGAGGAGGGGGCTGTGCCCCGAGCGCCGCCACCCGAGGGAGTTGAGCTCTTAGGCAGAGGCGGAACTGCGTACGCTGTATGGCGAGAGACTTGGCCTGGGGGAGGTCCTGTTGGCATCATCTTGCCTTGGGGAGATGAAAGGGTTCCAGGAGTCTGAACTGGTCCACTTGACTTGAACAGTCTCGCCTTCTCTAGTTTTCCCGTCCCGTCCCCAGCATGTCTTCTCCTTAAGAGAAGATATCCGAGGCTTGAGCCACCCCCTAGCCCAGCGGTCAAGACAATGAAGGGATAGACCGGACCTAAAGAAGCGTCCACGTAGGAGTGGAAGTATGCATCGTAGTAGTACTGGTTTACCAGCCATAGACTCAAGATTACGTTCACGGCAAATGATGCGATTGTGGTAATGCCTAGTTTTCTCATCAATAATCATCCTCGTTTTTCTTCGTCATTCTTGTTGGCCGCAGGCCGGTCCTCACTGTGGAAACTATTCTCATGAAGCCGTAGGCCGACGCCGCCATCAGCACAGCGACCAGGAAGACTGGATCGAACGAGCCGAAGTACTGCTGCTCGTAGACGTTGTAGAAGTACTCCACGATTAGCCATGTGCCGAAGAAGAGCACGATGAAGTACTCGAATAGGGAGGTAAAGAGAGTGGTCCGGTAGACCCCGAACCCTGTAGACTCCTCGCTAGGCCAGCCCAACAAATTTTCTATGTACCTCCTACTATTGCTCTTCCTGGGTTGGGCCTCTTCTCCCTCAACCCCCAATAATCCTCAACGCAATCAGCACAACCAACAGGAGTCACATTAAGGGTGTTGTAACCTGCGAAACCAGAAACCAAGTACATTGAACGCGGTTGTTTCTGATTAGCTTCGGAACCGTCTCAGCTCTAAATCGGAACCGCTTCCATTTGCAGTTTAAATAAGCTTGAACAGATTTGAAGATCATACTGGTTGAGTGAGAGGATGGTGACTCAGGAGGCCGTCCGGAGGTATGAGGTTGTAGAAGACCTACCGGGCGTTGGACCTTCGACATCAGAGAAACTGAAAGAACTTGGTTTTCACACCGTCGAGAGTCTCGCGACAGCCACTGTGAGGGAACTTGTTCCTGCTGGAATAGGCGAGAAACAAGCTGCAAGAATCATCGCAGAAGCCAGAGACAGCATTTCACTCTCCTTCATTCGAGCGGACGAGCTCATGAAGATGAAAGCGAATGTACGCCGGCTTACAACAGGAAGCAAGGCTTTCGACGGATTGATTGGAGGCGGTCTCGAGACACAGACTATCACAGAGGTCTATGGAGAATATGGCGTGGGCAAGTCCATTCTCTGCCATCAACTAGCGATCAATGTCCAACTGCCGATCGATAAGGGTGGCCTGGATGGAGGCGCTTTGTATCTTGACACTGAACAAACCTTTCGTCCAGAATGGATCGTGCGAATGGCCAAGACAGCAGGGCTTGAGCCTACTGACGTAGCCCAGAGGATCATCTATTCGGAAGCTTACAACTCCGACCATCAGATACTTCTCTTGGAGAAGGCGGACCAGATCATCAAAGACAACAATATCCGTGTGATCATCATTGACTCGCTGACATCCCATTTTAGAAGCGAGTATATCGGCAGAGAGATGCTTGCGGAGAGACAGCAACGTCTCAACAACCACATGCACCGACTAATCCGCCTTGCGCGAGGGTTCAACGCCGTCGCGATAGTCACTAACCAAGTCATGTCGAAACCCGACCAGTTCTTCGCCAACTCTGTAGACGCGGTGGGCGGGCACATAGTAGCTCACACAAGCCACACAAGAGTGTTCCTCCGCCGAGCTGCTACCGGTCCCATCCGGATAGCCCGACTTGTCTCCAGTCCATACTTGCCTGAGGGCGAGAGAATCTTCAAGGTTACAGAGGGAGGAATAGTTGATGTCTCGGAAGAAGACGAGGTCAAACGGCGTCGATAGCGGAGGGCCGAAAGTGATCCCGCAGATCCCAGTAAACAAGTTCCTAGAGCATGTGGAGGCAAGAGCCTGGACTGATGCAGAGAAAGAACTCGATATTATCCGGCAAAAATCGGATAACTCTCAGTGGTCAAGAGGATACGTCAAAGCGCTCGAGGGATTGATGCTTACTTACCGGACAAACGATGACAAGTACATTTTCCTGCCAAAAGTCCTCGCCAGTAAGACAGAAGACACGATTAATGGTCTCAAGAAAGAATTCTCTGAGTTCGCTGCGAACGAATTGCATGGTGATTACGATCGAGGATATTTCAAAGCTCTGGACGACTACTTCACTTTGTTAGGCAACATGAAAAACCAGCGAACTCCGGCGGACGCGCCTCCGCCTCAGCAGGTGACTCTTGACCAATCGACGACTAGTACGGACCAGGGTAAATGATTGTGTTGAGCAGGATTGTCGTGAACAGGAACCAGATGATGTAGCTACCGATTCCCAGTGTTATGTGCTTGTTTGGACCCTTCAACTCCGTTGGACCATAATGCAAAACGTACTTGACAAGGAATACGGAGATCGCGTAGATTCCGATTCCCATACTGATCGCCCAAGACGTTCCTAGAAGAACGCCCTGTCCACCAAGACCCAACGCGTTGTATAACACTCCTGCTAAAACGGCAAACCCGAGACGAGTCCAGTATACCAGCGTAGGTGGAGAGATAGAGCGGATTCTCGGAGGCTCAGATGGCTCAAGAGTCAGGCTTGATCCCGAACCCGCAACCAATAATGATCGATGACAAGTCAAGCGCGCCGCAGATAATGTTTGCTAGGCTCATCGCTGCACGAAGATTTTATAGAAGGCGAAGGATGGCCATCTTGCATTGTCGGTGCATGAGGCGGAGCCAGACATTCTTGTTCGTGACATAATGTCACGGCCAGCGATTACGGCGAAAGAAAACGAGACAGTTGCTGGAGTGTCAAAGCTAATGGGCAAACACGATATCGGCTGCGTTATTATCGTAGACAAATCAGGAAACCCAGCAGGAATCATCACTGAGAGAGACATTGTGCAAAGAGTGGCCGCAAGAAATGTTCTCCCTTCTGAGCTGAAAGTTGTGCAGACAATGTCGAAGCCAGTAGCGAGTATCAGCCCAGGTGCTACCGTCAACGACGCGGCGAAATTCATGAACCATCGCAAGATTCGACGGCTCGCCGTAATCGATGAGGGAAAGCTCGTAGGAATAGTAACAATGAAAGACATTCTACAAGTGACGCCGGCCATAATCGACTTAGCCACCGAAAAGAGTCGTGCTGGACTGCAAGGCTCGAGGCCCAAACCTACTCTTGGAGGATACTGTGACGAATGCGAAGCATGGTCGGACAATCTCGTCCAGAAAGACGGAACATTCCTTTGTCAAGATTGCTCAAGGGACCTTGGACAACCTGAAGAGCCCTGAGAACGAAGAGACATCAGGTCTGCCCAGCCTACTCATTCGAGACGCTCATATCTGGACCGAGAACCATACGATAAGAGGCTCAATCCTCATCGACCACGGAAGGATTCAGAAAATAGCTCGAAGGATAGCTGAACGAGCCGACGAGGAGATTCTAGCCCGACGACTAGTAGCATTACCAGGGCTAGTTGATGCCCATGTCCACTTGCGCGACATGAGGCTATCGTACAAGGAAGACTTCACGACTGGAACCGCGGCCGCAGCTGCAGGAGGGTTTACCACTGTTTTGGACATGCCAAATACCCTGCCACCTACTGACTCAGTTCAACGCCTTCGGCTGAAAGCAAGAAGAGCGTCCCAAAAAATCCTGGTAAACGTAGGCTTCCACACGGCTGCCGTCGGAGATAGATGGACGGCGAAAGCGATGGGAGCGGCCGGCGCGTTCTCCATGAAGCTTTACCTGCCGAAACCTATTGCTCCCTTGACGGTGGGCGATGATCGCGCAGTTGCTGAAGTGTTGAAGGCTGCGAAGGAAGCATCACTTCCAGTCACCGTTCATGCAGAGGACGCGGCTCAGGCTAAAACGACCAGAGAGATCCGGACCTTCAAGGAACTTGTTGCATCAAGATCAGGAAACGCCGAGACCAGCGCCGTCAACAGGATTCTGAGACTGCAGAAGAAGGTTGATTGTCAAATTCACTTCTGCCATCTTACCCTCCCGTCCAGCGTATCTGCAATTGGAAATTCGCTCTCGGGCCGAGTATCCTCTGAAGTTACCCCACATCACACTCTACTCTCCAAAGATTCAGTGGAGAAGCTTCGATGGAAGGCCTGGATGGTCCCTCCTCTTAGACCTGAGCAGGTGAAGAACAGCTTGTTTCGCAAAATGGCAAGTGGCAATGCAACGATCATTGCGACAGATCACGCACCCCACACAATCAAAGAGAAGCGGCAACCACCTCACAAGAGCCCACCTGGAATACCTGGTCTCGAAACGGCTATGCCATTGATGTTGACCATGGTCAACAAGGGAAAATTATCGCTCAGGCGACTAGTCTCACTCCTCTCAACCAACCCCGCGAAGCTATTCAGTCTAACTTCGAAGGGAAGATTAGAGAAAGGAGCAGAGGGCGACATGATTCTTGTGGACATGAAAAAGAGAGGAAAAATAGACCCCAACAAATTCTTCTCCAAAGCGCATTACTCTCCGTTTGAGGGGTGGAAGACACAGGGTGCCATCCACGCCACGATCGTAAACGGGTCAATCGTCTACCGCAACGAGGAGATCACTGGAAAGCCAGGCGGGGGTAAAGTGCTGAGAAACGGAAGCGGCGGATGAGGTTTCTCGTCGACGGAATGCTAGGTGGACTAGCCAGGTGGTTACGGATCCTAGGGCAAGACGTAAGATATGATGCAAGTACAAAGGACAACGAACTCCTGAGAATCGCCCATGAAGAAAATATGGTCCTACTGACGAGGGACGATGAATTGTACCGACGAGCAATAGCTAGGAAGATTCCAACTGCTCTCGTGCTCGGCGAAACAGAGGAAGAGCGAGTGGCTCAAATTGCTAGCACCTTCGGCGTAGACTTGGACGTTAACATGGCTGAGACGAGGTGTCCAGAATGTGGGTCGGGCCTCAAGGAAACGCCAAAGAGTAGCGTAGCCGATGCGGTCCCCCAAGCAAGCCTCAGACTGTATGACCGATTCTGGAAATGCACTAAACAGAATTGTGGAAAAGTGTATTGGGTCGGAAGCCACTGGAACCGCATTCGCCAGACTCTCGAAGAGGCAAAAAAGCTCGCAAGCTAGGAAACAGTGGACTTGTTATCAACGGAAGATGGGACGATACTCGTCGGTACTGCACGGCAAGCGATAGCCGATTATTTTGATGGGAAAAACTTCGACCCTGTCACGAACGTAGGTTCGGAACTACGCGTTTCGCGGGGAGTGTTCGTCACTCTGTTTGACAAGGCAAGGAGCCGAGGGCTGCGAGGGTGTATTGGCAATCCGTTCTCCAAGGCGTCGTTGCTCAATGAGACAGTGCGTTGTGCGGTTGACGCGGCTACAATGGATCCGAGATTTGCCGCGGTACGAAAGGACGAGTTCCTGCAGAGCATTACCGTAGAGGTGACAGTACTTTCACCTCTAGAGGACATCATTGTCAAAAGCCCGCTAGATCTACCTTTGAACATCAAAGTTGGGCGAGACGGGTTGTTTTTAGACGGGTTTGGAACGCGAGGGCTTCTGTTGCCGCAGGTTGCGGTAGACGAGGGCTTCGATGAGGAGGAGTTTCTCAACGAGTGCTGTTTGAAAGCTGGGCTGATGCCTGACGCCTGGGTGACAGGTAGCGTGAAGGTCGCTCGATTTCAAGGGCAGATCTTTTCAGAGGACTCACCGGGAGGAAGAGTGTTCGAGAGGAAGCTGAGGGCTAGGACGTAGGAGTTGAGATTGTATATTGGGCCTTGCGGGCTTGGCCTTGGGCATATTACCCGGTGCGATGCGATCGCCCGAGAGTTCTCACGCGAGGGGGTGGACGTCTTGTTCTCGTCCTATCTTGACGCGTTGGATTATCTGAAGCGTTCCGGCTTCACCTACTTCAGCGCGATTCCCTTGTCATTCCGAACCAGGGAGGATGGGACGATTGACCCGAAGATGACCATGAGCCAGAACGGGGTAACAGTGGGACTTTGGGGTTTCATACGCCAGCTGATAGGAGAGGTGAGGCAGATCTCCGCGTTCGACCCTGATGTCGTAATATCGGACACCAGAATCTCTACCCTAGTTGCGGCGTTCATTCTGCGAAAGCCGAGGATCCTCATCCTAAACCAGTATTCTGTACAGATGCCCAAGGACGACAGAAAACACAGGTTGGCTGATAGGCCGATGCTTTTCGCAGCAAAAATCATCTGGAAGTATATTTCAGCAATGTTGGAACTGGCGTGGGGCGTAAGTGATCTGATTATCGTTCCGGATCTAAAGGCTCCTTATACGATTTCAAGGTATAATCTGGCGATTCCGCCGGGAATCAGGAAGAAAGTTCGGCTAGTGGGGCCCCTAACACCGTCCAGGCTCAACGCTCCAAGCGGGACACCTCGCGCCGGTATGGAAAGGCCTCTGGTCTTTGCGTGCGTTAGTGGACCTGCAACAGACCGGAAATATCTTGTGAACAAGTTGACCGATGTCCTCAAAGAATTTCCTGGAGACTACGAGCTGATTCTTAGTTGCGGTGATCCGAATGGATCGTTTGGAGAAAAGAGGATCGGGAAACTCGCGGTTCATGAGTGGATGACAGAACAGTCCTATTGGAGGACCTTCGAGCGGGCCGACGTGATTGTCTCAAGAGCAGGTCACGAGACGATCATGAAAGCGATCTCTGAGGGAAAGCCGTCGGTTCTGATTCCCCCGCCCAACCATACGGAACAGGCGAATAACGCGAAGCGGGCAGAGGAACTAGGAGTGGCGGTTGTTCTGGATCAATCAAGACTGGATACGCAAGAGCTGGCTGGAGCGATCTCGACATGTCTGAAGAATAACCGGGAGAATGCGCAAAGACTGAGTGGAACGCTGGGTTCGGAGAGCGGGATTCGAGCGGTCGTTGAGGCTGTTTCCCAGCTGGTAACGGCCAAGTAGGGCTGTTCGTAATCCTTTTGCCGCGGGGATGGGTTACAATACGGGTAAGAGAGATTTTCGTGTCTCAACAACAGGATTTGAGCAATCTCAAAAGCCTGGTCGGAGCAGAGAACGTTCTGGCTGAGTGCGCAGGGGTGAACTATACGGTCTACGTGACGGACTCGAGGTTGCTGGTTGGGAAGAGGTTTGCGATCGGGGAAAAATACGTGAACGTTCCCCATGCTGAAGTGAGCATGCTGGAGCTGATCACCAAGAGCCTGATCCCGCCTTTGACATGTGCTGTTCTGGGTGCGATAGCCGTCTTCCTTGTATGGTGGTTTCCGGGCCAGGCAAGGCTCAGCCTGCCTCAGGCCCCATTTGATCTCTTGCTGATCGGAACTTTCGCTGTGTTCTTAGCAGCCGTCGTAGCCACGTGGTGGAGGAGGAGGGTGGCGGTGCTGAGGATCGGGATCTCAGGAACCAAGGAGCCTATCACGGTAAGGCTTGTTCCTGCGTCGAAGGCTGAGAGCGTTTTCAAGGCTCTGAAAGGCTAGATTGGCCATTTTCACGAAGGGCGGACGAGTGCGCCTGGATGGTTGAACTTGGGTTCTCAGCGTTTTCACAAAGGGCGCCGCGCGCGAAAAAAGACCACCCCGGGGGGTCGAGAAAAGCATGCTTATTTTTTGAGACATGGATATGGAATGGTTAATGGCTCTCTGGTCCGGGGCAGGTCGATGTCTTGAGCCGAGAGATCAAGCTGGGCGACCGGGTCCTGCTCTACCAGGACGCACGGCGCAAATGGATTGCAAAGGTGGAGCCGGGAAGATTTCACACTCACCGAGGCTACTTCGAGCTGGCAGAATTGGTAGGGAAGGAGTACGGCGGGTCCATACGAACGAGCATGGGCCAGAACCTTGCAGTGTTCAAGCCACGAGCCCTCGATATTGTCGAATCGTTTGATCGTCCGACCCAGATTCTCTATCCGAAGGATATCGGGTACGCACTCTTCCAGCTAGGAATCGGGAACGGGGATAGAGTATTGGAGGTTGGGACCGGAAGCGGAGCTCTAACATCCGCCCTAGCCAGGGGGATCGCTCCTGATGGCCAAGTGTTCACATATGAGATTAGGCCGGAGTTTTTGCGAGCGGCGAAGGCGAACGTCGACAAGGCGGGATTTGGCTCGCTTGTAACTTTTCACAGCAAGGACCCGACAGAGGGATTTGATGAGACGAGTGTTGACGCGGTTGTTGTCGATCTGGGCGATCCTTGGAGGATGGTAGGAGCTGCGTGGAGATCGTTGCTTGGAGGGGGACTGCTGGCAGGGTTTACTCCCACAATAAACCAGCTGGAGAAGCTTGCAGTAGCGCTCCGCGAAGGAGGATTCATGATCTTAGAGGCTGTTGAACTACTTATGCGGGAGTTCAAGACAGAGGCTGGAAAGGTTAGACCGGAGACTAGGATGATAGGACACACAGCGTACGTGACGATAGCACGGAAGCTCCTTCCGACGTCCGACCTGTGAATCATCTATATACGGGACCATTTGGTGGAATAGAACCAGCAGCCGGCGCGTTACCAATGGGCACAAAGACGACGATTGCAGGGACGGAAATACACGACATTCTAAGAGGCGTAATGGTCGTGATCGCCGGCGCACTGATGATCCTGCCAGCATATCTGAACTATGAGCTGTTCCACCGACTAAACCTCGACATCACTGTCGCCATGTCAATCAGCCTCACATCCTTCGCCCTCGGAATACTCATCTTCATCCTTGTCGTGGGCAAGGAAAGAATCGAGGGAACAAAGAAACCATAGTCGCACGGGCAAGACCCGCAGCATCGATTCACAGTCAGCATCCTTATCTCCGCCCCGAGCTCCGGGACCCTTCAACATGAAGCAGTATGATGTGATCATAATCGGTACAGGATCGGCGATGAACATCGTCGACCCAATGATCCAAGAGAATCCGAACATTCGGATCGCAGTCATCGACAAGGACGAGCCGGGAGGAATATGCCTGACCCGCGGCTGCATCCCCTCGAAAATACTGTTGTACCCTGCAGAACTTGTGAGAACCGTCGAGAAGGCGCGAGAGCTAGGCGTCGACGCGAAGATCAGTAGCATCAATTTCCAGATAGTAATGGAGCGGATGCGGACCCTCATCAACAAAGACATTGACCAGATAAGAGAGGGCCTATCGAGCTCCAAGAACATAGACTACTACCACGCTCCAGCAGAATTCGTTTCACCCTACACAATGAAGGTCAACGGAAACGAGATTTCCTCGAAGATGATATTTCTCTGCATAGGATCGAAGATCATCATCCCGAATATCAAAGGGCTTGACAAAGTCCAATACCATACAAGCGACACCGTCCTCAAGCTGACCAAACTGCCGGAGAATATCGCGATTATAGGTGGCGGCTACATCGCCGCCGAGTACGGCCACTTCTTCGCAAGCATGGGATCGAAAGTCACCATTATCGGAAGGAACCCGCAGTTCCTGCCGGAAGAAGAGCCGGAAGTCTCGGCGCTGGCTAAGAAGGAATTGGAACAGCACATGACGATTCTGACAAATCAGGAAGTGAGAGAAGTTAGGCAGGTCGGAGACAGGAGGGAGCTTGTCGCAGTGGATAGGAAGTCGGGGAAAAACACGGTCATAGCTGCGAAGGAGATCATGGTCGCGACAGGAAGGGGTCCGATCACAGACATTCTCCATCCAGAGAAAGCCGGGATCAAGCTTACCAGGGAAGGATGGATAGAGGTGAATGAGTACCTGGAAACGTCCCAGCCGAACATATGGGCTCTTGGGGATGCGGATGGAAAATATCCGTTCAAACACGTTGCAAACTATGAATCAAAAATCGTCTACTACAACGCGATACTGAAGCAGAAGATCAAAGCGGATTACCATGCAATTCCCCACGCGGTCTTCACGTATCCCGAGATTGCCAGCGTCGGGCTAGGGGAGAAGGAGGCGATGGAGAAGCTGGGGGAGGACAAGGTGCTGATAGGGTTTCAGAAGTACGAGGACACGGCCAAGGGGGAAGCGATGAACGTCAAAGACTACTTCGTCAAGGTAATTGTCGAGACGGAGACCATGAGAATACTCGGAGCGCACATCGTCGGACCATACGCATCAATCCTCATACACGAAATCATACCATTGATGTACACGGGGAGTGGATCATACGAGCCGATTAGCGATTCGATCCATATTCACCCAGCTCTCAGCGAGGTCGTGGATAGGGCGTTCCAGTCCCTCGTGCCCGCAGAACACTACCAGCACATGAAGCAGCACTCGCACGAACTCGTTGCCGCATAGCGTTCCGTATTGCAGAGTCCTTTTGACCGATCGCCCCACACAATCCAGATTAGGTTCGGCGGCCAGTCTGGATCGTCCACTCATGCGTCGCAAGAGAGTTGACACATACCCCCCTTTTTCTAGAATCATCGCTGTCTGCCATGGATAATGGGCGAGTCCAGCTGATCAGGGCAAATTCCGAGCTTGGACCGCTCGAGCACCATCTCGCTTTTCAGCGTGAAGTATCCCACGTTTCAAATGTGACCGTTCGGATTAGATCGCGGCAGAAAAACAGGCGAATTCCTCTGGTCCTCTAGCTTGGGAAGGCGGCCACAAACCAGAATATACCTGTCTAGGCTCGGGTCGTAGGTCGAACTTGCGGATAACCGCTGTAATACCGGTCTACAACGAGGAGGAGGTGATAGACGAGTTCTCCTCCAGACTGGTATCTGCGCTCGAAAAGATCGACCCTGACTACGAGGCAATATTCATCGTGGAGGGTACAGACGCGACTCTCGAAAAACTGACTGCACTTTCAAAAGAGAATCCTCGGATAAAAGTCCACTATGGTCAAGAGAGATTGGGGCTGGGGAAAGCGATGAAAAAAGGATTTGGGCTTATCGACGATGATACTGAGTATGTCGTCACGATGGACGCGGACCTGAACCACCAACCAGAAGAAATACAGAACCTATTGGCCGCCACCAAAAGCGCGGACATCGTTGTAGGAAGCCGGAACACGAACAAGGGAATGGTCGAAGAACTCCCACTGGTCAAGAGAATGATAAGCGCCAGCACCAACTGGACTATGCGGAAGATATTCCACATACCCTCCAACGACGTGACGTCAGGATTCAGAGTTTACACATGCAGAGCAGTGGAGTCCCTACGGGACCAAATCGTGGCCAAGAACTTCGAGATCCAACCTGAACTCCTTATCCGAGCTAGAAAGAAAGGCATGCCGATAACTGATGTTCCGATCACATTTCTGCGGAGACCGCGTGGAACAAGCAAGCTGAGTTTTGTCAAGAGCGGGATCGGATATGTAATGTTGATCATAAGGCTCGGATTCTAAAGCCAACTCTTCAACGCCTGCTGATCAGACCTCGCGTACTTTTGCAAGATCTCAACAGCTTTCTGTAGAGTCAGCTGCTTGAACTCAATCCCCGACTTTGCTAACGTGGACTGGGACCCTTTCGCGATACTGGGTGCCACAATCATCGGACGTAACTTCCTCCCCGGAGGAGCCTGAAGGTACTTCAGATACTCCAATAGCTGTTTGATGACTGGAAATCCTGCCGGGTCCTTCTTGATCTCGATAACGACTATGTTGCCGTCGCGGTCAACTCCATAGACATCCACGAACCCGGGAGGTACTTTCTTTTCGAAATCCAAGATCTTGAAACCTGGCTCAATCATATCTGGCTGAAGAATGATGGCTCGCTGCATCTCCTCCTCGCTTGCATGGAGGATGAACTCTGCAGCATCCTGCAGAACAAAACTGCCAAGAAACTGGATTTCTTTCACCACAAGAGTCAGACTTTCGAGCGGGCTCGGACGAACCGCCTTGAGGACAAGCGTCCCATCGTTTGCGTGGGCTTGAATAATGCATCCTGACGGCTGCCAGTTGACTGGCTGATAGTCATGTCCGCGGTGGACCAATATGCAACCATCTCCCTTCACAATTACCAACCGTTCACCCTCCCCCAGATGACTCCCGGTCCTACCCGAGTATTCGACACTGCAGGACGCGACCATAACGACAAGCTTCCGAGCCTCGAGACCGACAACCAGTTCCTTGCGAGCCTCATCAAGACTTGGCGAGATCAGGACCGGCAATCTGGGTGACTCGAAAGGTTCAATGCAACGCAGCAATATATCGACATAGCTTTGCCCGCGAAGGACTCCGAAACCATTAAAAAATGGTACGACGCCCTATCCAAGAACTACGACGAGCTCTACGGAGAAGAGCAAGACAAGAAGCATGCAAAAGTGTTGCAGCTCCTAGGAGATAGAGAATTCAAGATAATCGTCGATGTTGGATGCGGAACAGGCAGGCTGCTCGAACTCATTTCCCAGAGAAGCCAATTTGGCTTGGGAATCGACCTCTCTCTTCAAATGTTGAACAAGGCTAAGCAGCGAAAGACAGACTCAAGTATCCAGCTTGTCCGCGCCGACGCCTCCCACCTACCATTGCAAGGTCACATTGCGGACGGAGTCACCTCCGTATCAATGACAGAATCGGGTCCAACGCTAGAGGAACAGTTCAATGAACTTTCGAGAATCGCGACTAAGCGGGCCACGTTAATCATGACGATTTTCAACGAAGATCGAACATTTCGGAAACAATTAGATGAACGGAGTATCGAACTCGTCGTCGAGTTATCAGATAGAGAACAGCTTTACTTGCTCGACGGGTCCAAACATCAAGTCAGGGCATCTTCCGAATCCTCGGCTCTAGTTTAAGAATAACCTGCACCCTCTTTCTAGTTGACAATAATGGCAGGATGTTCCCACCAATGGCGGGGAAGAGGCCCAATGACGCGTTGTATCAGATGTGGAAAACTCAAGTCTGAGTTCAGGAAAGAGCAACATACTCAAAAAATGATGGCTAGAGAGAACTCAGAATCAGAAGAATAAGTCAGCCACCAGACCCAGTCTACCTTTGATCTGGTATCTCTTTATGATCGTTCGTCTTTATCCAAGAGTTTTTATGGCCTGCATTGAGTCGTCCGCTTAAGGCGTCAATTGGAACCTTCAAGAAAACCGCTGAACTTGCTCGTTCGAAAGTTGCAGGCTGACGTTTCAGTCCGACTGAAGAATGACGCAGAGTACAGAGGCAAAATGATCGACTGCGACAGCCACATGAACATCATCCTCGACGGAGCAAGAGAATACCGAGGAGGAGACCCATCCACTAACTTTGGCAGCCTGATCGTTCGAGGCAGCAACGTCCTCTACATCTGCGTAAGCGAGCCAACCCCGTAGATCGCTTGGCTGTTATGCTTTAGATCTTGTCACTTAGGCACGAGTTAGGACTACTAGATTCGCCCAGCCTAAGCCTTTGGCGGACTCCCAGGCGTTGACCTTCTCGAGTAAATCACGTTTGGAGGGAGTACCCTTCTTAGATACTGTGAAACAGGTATTCCAATTATTCCTCCAACAACCACTTGAGGAATATTGACAAACACATCAACAACCGAAGCAGGATAGCCCACAATAACCAAAGTTTCCGCGATGAAATATCCTCCAACCATGATAGCACTGGCGATTGCCCATGAGATCCCAAGTCTCCATCTAGAGCCTCGGAAGGCCAAGTAACCAGCGGCCAAACCCTCTAGTCCCTTTATGACAAGAGTAAAGGGGGCATACACTCCAGAACCGGTAGAGAAAGCGTCGGATGCAGCGGACCCTATTCCACCGGCGAGTCCGCCAGTGACAGGACCGAAGGTTAGTGCGACAATGAATATCATAACATCACCGAAATCGAAGTAGCCCCTCGTTGCCGGGATGGTGTAGTTTGCCGTCGCATAGGTGACAATGAAGACCAAGGCTATTGAAACTGCTGTAAGAGTGAGCTTTACCGTCGAGAGGCCTCTCGGTCTAGTGGCACTTGGCTGTTGAGGTGTTCCTGTTGATTGCATCTTTCAACTAGCCTTCGTTGCGGGAGAGACAATTTGCTTGGAGTCCATTAGAGGAGCTTGCGTCTCCAGCGCTGCTTTGATGAGACCAAAATATGGAGGTGATGCCCTGGCGGGTCGAGATTTGAACTCTGCATGGAATTGGGTTGCAAAGTGGAATCTGCTAGATGGAACTTCAAGAATCTCCATCCTTCGATTGCTATCGCTTTTACCAGAGAACTTCAGCCCATCGGATGTGAGTTCTGGAATGTACTTCGGATTCACTTCTAATCTATGACGGTGCCGTTCCCAAATTTTCCCCTTCCCATAGAGGGAATAGGCCACTGTCCCTGCGTCCACTGTAATCTCATGGGCACCTAACCTCATCGTGCCGCCCTTCTCTAACACCCCATTCTGCTCCGGCATGAGATCAATCACAGGATTCTTCGACTCCGGGCTTACTTCAGAACTTGCAGCGTCTGAGATGCCCACGTGCCTCGCATATTCAACGACCGCTAGTTGGAACCCGTAACAGATACCAAGAAATGGGATATCATGTGATCTAGAATATTCAATGGCAAGAATTTTTCCTTCGGCACCCCTTTGACCGAATCCACCGGGCACCAAGACCCCGTCGAACCGAGATAATACCCGGACCTTTTCCGGCTGTTTCTCGAACTCGTCTGTCTCTATCCATTCGAGGTTGACTTTGGCTCCGGCTGATGCTCCAGCGTCCTTGAGAGCATCATTGACGCTCACGTAACAATCGGCTAGTTCCGCGTATTTTCCACAAATTGCTATGTTTACTTGCCTGGCTTGAGTCAGGTGATCCTCAATCACTCTCTTCCATGAACTCCACTGAGGCTGCTTCTCTGGCAACCTGAGCCGTCGCGTGATGAATGTGCCGAGGCCTTGCTGCTCCAAGAGAAGGGGGGATTGATAGATGCTATCCATGTCTTGGGACGTAAATACGGCGGACTCCTCTACGTTGCAGAAGAGAGCGATCTTCCGCCGCGGTTCCGGTTTGAGGGGCGCTTTGCTTCTTGCGACTATAATGTCAGGCTGGACACCGATTCTGCGAAGCTCTTGGACGCTATGTTGGGTGGGCTTGGTCTTCTGCTCCCCCACTACATCCAAGACTGGCACGAGCGTAACGTGGACGTTGAGAACATTCTCGCTGCCCTCTTCGAGGCGAAGCTGGCGTGCAGCTTCGAGATACGGAAGAGATTCGATGTCGCCAACGGTTCCCCCTATTTCTACCAAAACTAAGTCGACTCCTTCGTCCTTCGGAATCCTACGGAGTCTATCCTTGATCTCATCGGTTATGTGGGGTATGATCTGGACGCATTTGCCGAGAAAGTCGCCCTTGCGCTCTCTTTCGATTACAGAGAAATACACTTGCCCGGTTGTTATGTTGTGATTCTTTGGGACATTGATGTCCAGGAATCTTTCGTACGTCCCAACGTCCATGTCTGTCTCTCCTCCGTCTTCCGTGACGAAGACCTCGCCGTGGATGTACGGATTCATTGTACCTGCATCGTAATTGAGGTAAGGATCAATTTTGACAGCGGTAACTTTGAGGCCGCGTACCTGAATTATTTTCCCGATAGAAGCGGCGATAACCCCCTTGCCTATTCCAGACATTACGCCGCCCGTGACAAAGACATACTTAGTCAAAGGGTAACATCGAGAGAAATCACAGGTTCCTCAAAAGGCTAACGCTCACCGCTTATTCGCTGAATCGTACCGCAAATTCAGCAGATGGCACTAAGACGCTTATGCGCGTTGAACAAGAGGTTTTGCCTTGGCGGCCAGAGTTCCGCGTTCAGGAAGTTTCAAACCTACCTTCTGCCAATCGTCAAGAAAGCGCTTGAGGCCAATGTCGGTTAGTGGATGCTTAACCATCTTTTCAAGGACATCAGGCGGCATCGTCGCCACATGAGCCCCTAGCTTTGCAGCATCAACCACGTGGACAGGGTGTCGAATGCTGGCGACAAGGACTTGGGTTTCGATCTCGTAATTTCGATATATCTGCAATGTATCCTCAATCACCTTCATTCCCTCATGTCCCGCGTCGTCCAAGCGTCCTATGAACGGGCTAACGTACGTAGCTCCTGCCTTGGCAGCAAGTAGGGCTTGATTGGGCGAGAAAACCAGGGTGACGTTCGTGTTGATTCCTTCCTTGCTGAGCGTCTTGACTGCTACCAGGCCCGCACTCGTCATCGGACACTTGACAACCACGTTCGGGCTCAGAGAGGCAAGATTGTGAGCCTCTTGCAACATTCCCTCAGTGTTCTGGCTCACAACCTCAAGGTTCACTGGACCCTGTACGATCTGAAGAATTTCAGATACAAGCTCAAGAAAGTCTCTGTTCTCTTTCGCAATGAGTGTCGGATTGGTGGTGATGCCGTCGAGCACTCCCATATCTGCGAAGGTTTTGATCGAAGAAACATTGGCCGTATCAAGGAATATCTTCGAAATGGGTCACCTAGAATCGACAAGATGTTTCGCTGCGCGTGTTATTTCCTTTGAGGTCAGACCGTACTTGACCATGAGCTCTTTGTGCTCTCCTGACTCTCCAAAGGTATCCCTTACTCCAATTCTCGAAATGGGAACTGGATATGATTCAGTAACAGTTTCGGCGACTGCCCCTCCTAACCCTCCCATTATGTTCTGCTCTTCAGCGGTCACAAGGGCTCCAGTCTTCTTTGCAACCCGAATGATTGTCTCGGAATCAAGAGGCTTCACGGTGTGGGAGTCAACAACCTCCGCTGAGACTCCTATCTTCGAGAGGGCTTCAGCGGCCTCCATTGCCTCATTGACCATTATTCCACAAGCAACGATGCCGACGTCCGAACCTTCCTTGAGGATCTTGGCCTTTCCAATCTCCACTTCCTTGGAAGCGGAGTAGATCGTGGGGACACTGGGCCTGCTGAGACGGATGTAGAAGGGACCGAGGGTCCTGCATGCCTGGGCAACCAAAGATTTGGTGGAGGGAGCATCGGCAGGAACGATAACATGCATTCTGGGGACAGCTCTCATTGCTGCCACATCCTCTATGGTTTGATGTGAAGCACCGTCCGGCCCGACTGTCAAGCCGCCGTGCGAAGAGACGATCTTCACGTTGAGATAGGGATAAGCTATCGCGTTGCGAATCTGGTCTAGGCATTTGCCAGGCACGAAGGCCGCGTAGGTTGTGACAAAGGGTATCTTCCCGGCAAGCGCGAGCCCTGCAGCTATGCCCATCATGTTAGCCTCGGCGATTCCAACATTGAAAAACCGATCAGGGTAACGATCCCCAAACAGGCTAGTCTTAATGGATACAGATGTGTCGGCGCCTACAACAACGACCCTAGAGTCTTCCTCACCCAGCTCCAACAGAACCTCAGCGTACGCATCACGCATAGAAGCAAGCTGGACGAGCATTATGCTGGAACCTTTCCCGTAGCTCCTTGAGCGACTGCTCTCATTTCCTGGAGAGCGGATTTAACATCACCTCTCCGAAAGATAGAAGCCCCAGCGACCAACACACTAGCTCCTGCTTCAATTATTGCCGACGCATTCTCAAGGTCCACTCCCCCGTCGACCTCAACATCCATTGCTTCTGAGTTGGTGAGCTTTGCGACCTTCCTCACTTTGGGAAGGACGCTCGGCATGAATGGTTGACCTGGAAATCCTGGGTTGACGGAGAGGACGAGAATAACGTCAAAGGGATTCGTCTCCTTCTTTAGCCATGATGGAATGGCGGTAGAGGGCTTCAGAGCTAGACCAAGCTTCTTGTTTTTCTGATGAATCTCTTTTGACAAATTGTTGAGAAACGAGCGGCTGGTAGCCTCTGCATGCACTGTTATGATGTCACTTCCTGCCGAGAGAAAGGGCTGGTAGAATTTCTCGGGGTTCGTTATCATCAGGTGTGTGTCGAGAGGGAGTCTCGTCACTTTGCGAATTGCCCGGACAGTATCGGGTCCCAGACTTATGTTGGGAGCGAAGTGTCCATCTGCGACATCTACGTGAATCATATCAGCGCCGGCTTCCTCAACTCTACTAATCTCGCCCTTCAGGTCGGCATGGTCGGCCGCCAGAATCGAGGGGGCGATCTTGACTCCTTTCATTCTTCCAACATCGTCTTTACGAGCTTGCGAACGGTGTCTTTGTCTGGTGCTTTGCCATGGTATGCGGGGTCCCATTCCATGAAAGAGACTCCTTTCCCTTTCACGGTATGGGCGATAATCACAGTCGGTCTGTTTCTCATATTCTCCGCTTTTTCCAACGCGTCTATTACTTGGCGAAAGTCATAGCCGTCAACTTCCAAGACGTGCCAATTGAACGCCTTCCACTTGTATCCCACAGGTTCCATTGGCATGATTTGCTCTGTCAGACCATCTTGTTGGATCCCGTTTCTGTCGACGATTGCGGTTAGGTTGTCAAGTTTGAATTTCGGGGCGGCCATCGCCGCCTCCCAGGTTTCTCCTTCATCGAGCTCGCCATCGCCGAGAAGGGCGTATACTCGATAGTCTTTCTTGTCCACCTTGCCAGCGAGGGCCATGCCTATTGCGGCCGAAAGACCAATTCCCAATGAGCCTCCAGGAAACTCCACGCCTGGGACCCTATGGTCCGGGTGACCTTGCAGACGGCTGTTGATCTTCCGTAGAGTCTTGAGTTCGCTGGTTGGAAGATAGCCAGCTTCTGCTAGGGTGGAAAAGAGTACTGGTGCAGCGTGGCCCTTAGACAGAACGAAACGGTCACGATCCGGCCAATCTGGACGCTTGGGATCGTGCCGCATCTTGTAGAAGAACAGAGAGACCAGGATCTCGACGGCCGAAAGGCTCCCGCCTGGATGGCCTGATTTTGCCTCTGCCACCATCTCAAGAATATGGGCTCGAATCTTAGCTGCTTTTTGCAGAAGCATGCCGATGGGAATGGATTGCTCTTCCATGATCAGTGGACCGGAACCTGAACTATCTGCTCTGCAAGCTCAAGTGTTGTGTTGGCTTGAGATCGAAGATCGTTCAGGTCGACAACAACAGTGCCAAGATTGTCTGCATGCTGTGACGCAGCAAGTCCGGCAAGCAGGACAGCCTCTCCTATCGGGGCGTCACCAACAATGGACATGGCTAGAACTGCGGTCATACAGTCCCGCACACCGACAGCGTTGAACCCAGGCTTGGGACCCTTGAAGGGAGGAAAACTCGTGATATTCTTCTTCTCAAAGAGAATCATACCTCTTTCGCTTCGTGTGAGAAGGAGAGCCTCGCATTCCAGCCGCGTCATGAGGTTGTGGCCCATATTCCTCAGTGAAGTATCGTTGACCATTGAAACACCAGTTGCGACCGTTGCCTCCCGCACGTTGGACTTTACCATTGAAACCCCTACGTAGTCCAAGTAGTGTCGGACCTTTGGCTGAGCGACAACTTTCTTCTCTTGGACTCGGCACTCCTCGACGACATTGCTGATGAGTTCGGGAGTTATGACCCCCTTGTCGTAGTCAGAGAAGACTACTCCGTCAGCGTCCTCTAGGAGGTCGTCTATGGAGTAGAGAAATTGCTTTGTGATATGCGACTCAACGTCAGTACGTGATTCCTTGTCAATCCTTAGGTATTGGCGATGGTTCAGAATGAATCGGGTTTTCAGGCTTGTGGGGCGGCTGTTCACCACAGCACCCGAGATATCTACCCCTTTTTTCTCCAGCTCCTCTTGGATCCACTTTCCTGGCTCATCGCTTCCCACAACTCCCAATACGCGGACTTTCGCCCCGAGTGCGACCAGGTTGTTGGCGAGGTTTGCGGCCCCTCCGAGCACAAGTTCCTCAGAGATGAAATCTGCCACTGGGACGGGTGCTTCTCTCGAGAGCTTTCGGCCCTGAGAGCGAACGTACCGGTCGACCATCAGGTCTCCTATGACCAAGATTGTCTTATCCTGAAAGCCGTCGATTATTCTTGTCGGATCGGAGACGGCCAGTGTCAACTAGGGCTCTAAGAAGAGCGGAGCCTACCGACGTTATTTAAGATTGTCAGAAATGGGATCCACACTTGGGCCCACTCGGGCTCCGTGGATGTGTTACTTGACGTCTTCAGCTCGCTTTACGAGCCGTACTCTGCACATTACATGGTCTCCGTCTTTCACTCCGAAGATTTTCCGAATCTCTTCAGGGATCGTTATCCTTCCTCCCGCTATGACTTCAGCAAAGAAGGGAATGTCTTCTTCATCCACCTGAATTGGCAAAGCGATCTTCGCGCAGACGAATGCATTCGGCCAGTGATATAACGTTTTGACAAAACTGACATTAAGGACGAGGGTAACGAGTGATTGTTTCGATTGAAGACTGTTGTAGACTCAGGTAGTGAAGATCTCTCTAAGATGAATTTCGACGTTTCAGACGAACAGAAGCTTGTCCTAGACGAGGTTAATCGGGCTTGTCGGGAACTCCGACCCCTGGAAGACCAGGCCTACTTGGCGGGAAGGTTTAATGATCGTCTTGTACCCATTTTCAAGAAGGCCCAGCTGCTCGGGCTTCCGATCTCGAGACGTTACGGTGAGGGCCAGGGCGCCGACATCCTAACCTATGCCTTGGCTTTGGAGAGGATCGGCCGAGAAGGAACTGGCGTCCGAACGTTTCTCTCCGGACACGTCTCCCTAGGCCAGTTGACCGTGCAAAAGTGGGGCAATGAGGATCAGAAACAACGGTATCTTCCACCGGCGACGAGAGGAGAAAAGGTAATGTGTTTTGGGCTAACCGAGCCCACCGCGGGCAGCGATCCTACCTCTCTCCGAACCTCCTTCGAAGACAAAGGAACGCACTACCTCCTGAATGGAAGTAAGGCGTGGATCTCAAACGGCAGCATAGCCGACACCTCGGTAATATTCGCCTACCCAAGAGGCAAGCATGATGGAATGTGCGCGTTCATAGTCGAGAAAGAATTCGAAGGCTACTCGTCACAGCAGCAGAAACACAAGCTAGGAATGCCGACCTCGGACACTGGCTCTATCTTCCTCGATAACTGCAAGGTCCCCAAAGAAAATCTCCTCGGCCCTCTTGGAAAAGGTCTGGGCGTCGCCTACTCCGGGCTAATGAGCGGCAGACTCAGCGTCGCCGCAGGGTGCTTGGGAGTAATTGACGACTGCATCACTGAAGCAGTGAACTATTCGAAGCAGCGAATACAACACGGCAAGCCGATCGGAAAACACCAACTCGTCCAACGACACATTGGAATAATGTCAACGAATCTGGAAGCCGCCAAGAACCTCGTCTACAAGGCAGCACTGCTCAAGCAACATAGCGACGAACAGCCTGAAAACAAAGAACTTCGCGAACACGCTGACATCACCATTGCCCAAGCGAAATACTTCGCCTCAAACGCATCGTTTGATGCCGCGGATCGAACCGTTCAGATATTCGGCTCAAGCGGATACAGCTTTGAAACACGAGCACCCAGACACCTGGTTGACACTAGGGTCTGCCGAATCTACGAAGGCACAGACGAGATCATGGTGCAGAAGATCGCCGTAAACCTTCTCGGACAAGACTTCGAAGCATACCGCTAGCTCCCTACTCGGGAAGTACGTTAACACAACGCTAGTCCCATATGGACACCCCACTTTTGGGCAGACTTATTTTCAAGACCCGCTGATCTTACCCATAGAGCCGCGACAGAGTCGAACTTCGTCAAGAGTTGATCAAACACGATCGAAATGTCCAGAAAGACATTGGTGATAGGAACTCAATCGGTTCTGAACATTCTCCTTGCGAGCTGGCTCTTTAATGAATACGTTCACAACAGGTTCATGCAAGACTACATTGCGAGCACATTCTCGTCTGCAGGCTTAGCTCTGCCCTTGGGACTGCTGGCGTCTGCTGCGATTGTGGGAGGCTCCTTCACGGCCTACTCAAGAAGACATCAGAGTGCAACCGGGCGTCCATCACTCGGTCTCAAGACAGAAGCGCTTTCTGGATCAGAAGAAACATTAGCGATCCTAGATACATGTCCCTTCTGTAGCTTACCGCTCAAGACTATCTCGGAAAACCGTTTCCAGTGCAGAAAATGCCGTAGGTACTTCAAGAAATAACAGTCTCATATCGTTCCCAGAGCCATCGATCGGGAAAGCTTCTAAGGAAGCGCTCGTCGAACGCTTCGGAAACGAAGCGCGCAAGAAATGCATCGACCCACAGTTCTCCTCGACGAACAGTTGTTCGGGCTGGATGAATATCTTAGAGATCTCGGTCGGTCGACAACGAAGGTAACGCCGGGAATCACTGACGATGAAGTCGTCAATCTCGCGAAGGATAACAAATACATCGTTGTAAGCCTCGACAAGAAGCTTCTCAGCAGATGTAGAGTGACGGGCATCCTCTCTGTTGACCTCGGACTTGAAGTGCAAGCCAGGATCGTACATGAGTCTCTTCAGAGAATCATAACTAGCCAGGCGCGTCCTTGAAGAATTGCAAGTTAGCTAGGAGACAGCTCCATCGTTGAATACTCAGAGTGAAGACGACCATTCTCAGTATCTTCAAGAAGCGTGTTACTATCTGTTCAAGAAGGGTCTAACCATCGAACAAGTATCAAAAGCCCTCGAGATTTCAGAACAAGAAGCTACGCAGCTTCGTCAACAATTCGAATCAAGGCTAGCCTCTGGCGACTCAGTCGAGAATGAAGTAGACAGAAACCTTTGGGAAGATGTCTACAACGACTCTGTCGGTAATGAAAAGATAACGTTCGTGAGGGACAAAGGGTTCTATCATTGCAGACGAGACGACTTGGACAAGATGGAGTCTCCAGCGCTCATGGCAATTTTCGAGACTAGCAAGAAATTCCTAGATTTCGATATGTACAGACGATACCTGGACAGCAAGCCACCGGCTGGTTATGATCCGATGGCAATGCAGAGGCAGGTCAAAAGGGCTGTCGACTTGATCGAGCAGATATTGAAAAAAAGGTGGGAGAGTGGAGAGTCGAAGGGAAATGACAGCGAATCGCGCTAATTCTCGACCCATGCCCTGGTAGGCCTAGAGCTAAACCCGATAAACCCCGACCACCGGCGTCAAAGAGACACAGAGTTGTCACTAGAAGGATTCGAAGTCGCGGTCGTCGGAGCAGGCCCGGCTGGAAGCGCAGCGGCCCTCACACTCGCTCGAGAGGGGGTACAAGTTCTGCTCGTTGAACGGGGAACGTTTCCCGGTTCGAAGAACGTCTTTGGTGGACGGATCTACAGTTACGCCCTGAGACGCCTCCTTGGAGACCGATGGAAAGATGCGCCCATTGAACGCTTTGTGAGAAAAGAGGGAATCACGTTCATGACGGCGGACAGCTCGTTTAGCGTCGAGTACGAATCGAAAGATCCGACGGGAAGCTTCACTTCTATCCGAGCCAAGTTTGACAAGTGGCTAGCAGAGCAGGCGGAGAAAGCAGGAGCTTCGCTGATTACCGACTCAAGAGTAGACGACTTGGTAATCGAGGGTGGACGCGTAAAGGGAATAATCGCGGGTCAAGACAAGATTCCAACCGATGCTGTAATCGCCTGCGACGGAACCACTACGAGCCTCGCCCGAAGAGCCGGACTCGCGACCATGCTAGAACCTGAAGAAGTGTCGATGGGAATGAAAGATGTTGTTGAACTTCCAGCCGAAAGAATTGAGGAGCGCTTTGGACTTGAGCCCGGAGAAGGTGCTGCCCAAGTCTTCGTTGGTGACTGCTCCGGCGGACTTCGCGGCGGAGGCTTCCTGTACACGAACAAAGACAGCGTGGCCCTCGGAATGGTCGTCGGGGCTGATGATACGTCAACGAAAGCAGTCGCATCCCACACATTAATGGATCGACTGAGAAACCACCGCAGAGTTCAACGCCTGATAAGAGACGGGAAAACGATCGAGTACGATGCTCATATGATCCCGGAAGCAGGGCCTAAGATGTTGACAAGACCCTACACGGGAGGCATGCTCGTAGCGGGAGATGCAGCAGGACACCTACTCAACAATGGCTACACCTTCAGAGGTGTCGATATGGCAATCGTCTCCGGAGTTGCTGCAGCCCAAACAATTCTCGAGGCCCGGAAGAGAAGAGACTACTCAGCTCAATCACTCCAGAATTACGAGCGAAAACTGAGAGAGGAGCCCGCCCTCAAAGACATGTACACCTTCAACAAAGTGCCAAGATACCTACGCAACAACAGGCTCTACACAGTCTACCCCGAGCTAGTTTGCAGCGCTGCAGAAGCAGTCTATCGCGTTGATGGAAACGGAAAGCGAAAAATCTACAAAGAGTTGAGAGCACAGACGAAGGGTAAGGTATCCACGATCAGTTTGATACGCGACCTTCTTGCGGGAGCGAGGACATTCTAGACAATGTCTAAGAAACAAGAGGAGATGAGTCTCGACAAACGGCTAGCGCTAGTAAGCTTCAGCAAGGACCCCGAACCGTTCATCGTAGTAGACACTAAACTCTGCCAAGAATGCGAAAAGAAACCATGTCTCTATATTTGCCCAGCTCAAGTCTACTCTTGGCAAGACCAGCTGACCTACAATACGGAAGGCTGCATGGAAACAGGCGCCTGTCTGATCGTTTGCCACAAGATTGGAGCCAAAGCCATAACCTGGAAGTACCCCTCCGGCGGAAAAGGAGTAAGTTTCAAGCTAGGCTGAGCTTGGAAACCCTCTTAACCAGCAACCTCTTGCCATCGAAGTTAGGAAATCAGGAATGAGCAGCCAAATGGTCGAAATAGCCCACGAACCGCTGAAGAGGATCGTTATCCGAGAACTTGTCAAATACGACAACCCCCAACAACTCGTGAATGCCTTATCGTTCATCATGAAGATGGGACAACCCGTGCTACTGACATGGGCAGATAGCATGGTGTTTGTATCACAGCCAATCCCGCCGTCCGACATGCCGGAGGAATATGCCCGGGGAGAGCTCTACATCGCATCCATAAGCTACGCGCCGATGGCGGAATTTGTCCACAATGTGAAGGCAGGAAACGTTGAGATGCCTGTGATCGACGTTTCTAGAAGCCCACTTAGCCAAGAACTTGCAAGATTCCTAAAAACGAAGCTCGACGACGCCTAACAAACCAGTTCAGTTTTTCCCGTAATACTTCTTCATCTCTTGAGTAAGAGCCGGGACGACCTCGAAAACATCCCCGACGATTCCGTAATCCGCGAACCCAAAAATCGGGGCCTCAGGGTCCTTGTTAATCGCGACTATCACTTTCGAGTTTATCATGCCTACTCTGTGTTGAATGGCTCCAGAGATGCCGCAGGCGATGTAGAGTGTCGGGGATACGGTTCTTCCCGTCTGTCCAACCTGGTCCGAGTGCGGCCTCCAACCAGCATCGACAGAAGCTCTCGATGCTCCGACAACACCGCCCATTACACTAGCAAGTTCCTCTAGAATCTTGTAGTTTTCCGGTCCTCCCATTCCTCTTCCCCCTGACACGATGACTCCAGCCTCGGTGAGGTCTTGCTTCTTTGCCCCATGGGTGACGAACTCCTTCACCATCATCCTAGTGGTTGGCTTCTCGAATGAGAGAGATTCGACCGACGGGCTGATTGCAGGAATTCTCTCCTTGGCGGTGAATACATTCGGCCGAAGAGTTGCAACCTTCGGACTCCCCCTCATCTTGACTCTCAGCAACACCTTTCCTGCATAGGCAGGCCGAGTTGCAATCAGCTCATTGTCACTGATTTCCAGCTCAGTGCACTCAGTTGCGACGGCAGTGTTGAGATGAATTGCCAGGCGCGGTGCCAGGTCCTTGCCGCTCGAAGTGGCTGGGAGTAGAATAACGCTCGGGTCAACTTTCTTCGCCAAGTCGAGAGCGATTTGTCGATAGAAGTCCGGTTGGAAGAGCTTCAACGACTCGTCGTCGGCGACCGAAACCCTTTCCGCGCCGAACTTACCGAGAGAACTTGCCCGGTCCCTTATTCCTTGACCTATGGAAAGGGCATGGACCTCGGTCTTTGATAGGTCGGCCAGCCGTCTGGCCTCTGTTACCGCTTCGAACGCTGATTTTCGGAACTCGCTCCCTGAGGATTCCGCGAAGACAAGTATGGGACCTGGCATTGCTAGATCACTTTCGCTTCTTCGTGCAGAACTTTGACAAGCACTGGGACAGCTTCCACGCCCTTCCCAAGAACCCTCCCCGGGGGTCGAGGTGGAGGATATTGAACTGAGACAATTTCCAGCACGCCCGGAAACGGTTGAGGCTCCTTCACGAGAATGGGTTTCTTTCTAGCCGCAACCAATTCTCTAAGCGACGCGTATCGAGGGACTGTCAAATCTTTTTCAGCGGTGAACGCAGAAGGAAGGGTTGTCTCGACAACGATTGCTCCCCCTTCAACTTCCCGATGAGCGAGCGCCTTGCCATCGGAAATCTCGAGTTTGACGATTTGAGTGACGCACGGGATTCCAAGAAGCTCAGCTACCATGGACCCGACTTGTTGATTGTCGTCGTCAACACCCTTCTTGCCAAACAAGAGAATGTCGAATTCGACGGATTTCAATTCCGCCGCAATTGCCCGGGCAACAGCGCTTGGGTCATCCGGAAAATTCTCGCTCTTGAGATGAATAGCCCTGTCAGCGCCAAGGGCAAGAGCTTTCAGGATCACACTCGTTGACTTCTCAGGTCCGAGCGTGAGAACAACAACTTCTCCGCCGTGTTTCTCCTTTAGCTGAACGCCCTGTTCGAGGGCATATTCTTCGTAAGGGTTGATAACAAACTCTGCATCGCTTGTAACAATTGACCTCCCATCCGGTGCTATTTTGATGCGCGTGGCTGTGTCAGGGACGCGCCGGACGCACACGACTACTTTCAGTTCTTAGCCGCCTGGTCGGACCCAATTTGGGCCGAGGAATAAGGTTTCCTTGAGCACCGGGTTCCTGTACTAATTATGGTAAACAGTTAAAGCTCGGAACCGTTGACGCCTGAGATGAGAATAGCATGGCTTTAGGAGACCCGTTCCAGATCCTACTGATACTGGGAGTGCTAGCCGTGATTCTGATCTGGGGCCCACAAAAAATACCAGAACTAGCGAGGTCCATAGGAAGGGCACGCAAGGAATTCGACGACGCATCAAAGGGTTTGACAAACCCCCTATCTTCAGCTCCGCCAAGTGCATCTGCGTCCGATCCGCTGACTGATACCGCGCACAAATTGGGAATTAGCACCGAGGGCAAGACGCGTCAAGAGATATCTGACGAGATCGTCAAAGCAGCCCAGACAAAGTAGTCGGAAAAGTTCCAGCCTCCGAGATCAGCCTGTACCCACTTGTAATTAGGCCAGTTGAACTCGTCACATGATTTTATTGATCATCGGCTGGGTCTACTGGGTGTAGTGGAAGCTCTTGCCAGAGAAACAATCGCGGGAAAAAGTTCTCCCTCTTTGGGACCACATTTCAGAGCTCTCAAGGAGAGTGAAGATTTGGATCTATTCCTTTGTCATTGCGACCCTGTTCTATCTTGCTGTTCCGTCTGATCTTTCGTTCTTACAGAATCCCTTCCAAGTTTACCATCCAATAATAACAGCGATTCTCGCCGCGATAAGGACGAGACTGCTGCCGTCACAGTACATATTGATCGGGGGAACCGTCACCACACCTCTGGAACTAATCGTCGTAGGATCCGCAGTATTCGGATTCGCCACAAGTATCCCCGTACTCGCGTATGAAATATACAAATTTGTAGACCCCGCCATCAAGGCCAACGAAAAACAGTCAGTGTACCCGTTCGTCACCGCGTTTTCCATCTTGTTCTTGGTTGGGGGGGCGTTCGCGTTTTTCGTGCTCCTGCCTTTCATATTCTTGTTCTCTCTGCCTTTCTTCCAAGCAGTCGGAATATCCACCTTCATTTATGCGGACCAATTCTACAACCTCGTTTTCTTCGTCATCGTTCTGTCAGGCTTTGCCTTCACCATCCCAGTCTTCTTCGTCCTGTTGGTCAAATTGCACGTTCTCGGGACGAAGATGCTTACCAAGAACCGGAAGTATGTCTGGGCCTCAATCTTGGTTCTAACAGCGATCGCTTCCCCTGATGGTGGTCCCCTAGCAGATATTGCACTGTTTGTTCCGATAATCATACTCCTCGAAGGGGCAATCTGGTACGCTAAGAGATACGAAAAGGGACGTGTAGAAGGCGAAGTTTCAACAACGCCTTTGGAAACCACCTGCAGCTTCTGCGGGGGTAACATGGACCCTGGTGGCGTGTTCTGCAGTCGCTGCGGAAAATCAAGGATCTAACCCCAACTCCATCCTTTCACCAAAAACCTCCAGATCGGTTAAAAGAAGCTGATTCGAGTTTGGAATTAGATGATGAATTTCCGCAAATACATGCGGTCGGAGCGTTCTCAGCCGACGCAATGACGAACGACATCGGGCGGGCTGATAATACGAGACTGTCCGCCCGAATCCCTATTCTCTCTAGATTTCATTTGACACTGACCTTCCTATTCTCGATGAGGAATTGTCGTGACAGGCGCTGGATCTCAATAACAGATTCGAAGAAATATTATAACGGGACCAAAGAAAGGGAATCCGAACGGACTCGCCCAACAATCTTGTAGACGATTCATTTGATAACGCAAAAGTCGCAGCTTCTCCCTGAAATTAGTCAACTCTTTCGAAGAATTCCATTCCTGCTGGCGACTGCAAAAGAAGACCCCAAGGCGTCGCTCTATGGCGAGAAGTACCTCAAACGACTCCTTTGGTACCTGTTCGCCGGAACCCGAGGAGGGCCTAGCAGGGCCGAGATGATTAGGGCCCTTCAGAATCGTCCTTGCAATGCCAATCAGCTTGCGCAAATTCTTCATGTGGATTACAAAACCATCCAACACCACGTTAGGGTTCTAGAGGAGAATGGCTTGATCGTTCCATCGGACAAGGGAACCTACGGTGCTGTTCTCTTTCTCACTCCCAAGATGGAGGAAGCACTTCCAATCCTTGACGAGATTTGGAGCAGAATTGGAAGAAGAAAGATAAACGAAACAAAAAGCGGAGTAGAGTGACCGAGCTTGGGTTTTGCACTGTGGGCTAGCGCGATAGTTGCTTTTGCAAACATCGCCATGACCCTCGCGTTGTTGGCAATCTACCTCGGGACATACAGAAAAGTCAAGTCTTCGTTTACTATGGGTCTCGTCCTCTTTGGAAGCTTTTTCGTAGTACTGAACCTAGCAATTCTCGTATTCTGGCTATTTCTGTTCGAAAATGTGAGTTCAGCCGCCACCTTTGTAGATCAAGCCTCAACCTACATGCTCCTAGTGAACGTCGGGGAAGCCCTGGCTCTGGCAAATCTGCTTAGAGTTACCTGGAAATAGAAGCATAAAACCCGGTAGCCCGCTACAGTTATCTCCGGGTAGAATATGGGCTAGATTCCGGGGAGATCTGGAAAAACCGTTAAGAAGCGATCCGAGCCATGTGGGCCAGAAATCCTTGAAAGAGAATGAGAAGACTGACGAGAAACTAGAGTCCGAACAGGAATCCAGCAGCAAAATATCCCGAAGAGACTTCCTGAAATATGGCGTCGGAGTCGCCGCGATCGCAGCGGGGGCAACAGCCCTCATGGGCAAGATTCCCATTCAAGCAGATCAACCGAAAACACCTGCGGCAAACGACAGCGCAGAACCTATTGTGGCCTCTGTAAGTGGTGATCAGCTAACAGTCATGAATGGACAGATTTCCGTGAAGGTGAAAGATGCAGGACTAGCCGCCCAGATTGCGGACAAGCTGCGGGCAGGTAACTAGACAATGACATCTCACAGAGAAGCGCCTAAGATCTCTAAAGACCCAGTCGCTGACAACACTGACCTCTACGCCTTCGTTAGCCCGGACAAGCCTGACACTGCAACTATCCTGGCTAACTACATTCCATTAGAGGAACCAGCAGGAGGCCCCAACTTCAACACCTTCGGAGACGACGTACTCTATGAGATCGTAATAGACAACAACGGCGACGGAATAGAAGACATAACCTACCAGTTCAGATTCAAGACCACGATCGGGAATCCAGACACTTTCCTCTACAACACTGGGCCTATCGCATCCCTCACGGACTCCTCATGGAACGTGAAACAATCCTACTCAGTCACAAAGATAGTTGGACCCCGAAGGACGGGGGCATCCACGATTCTAGGCAGAAACCTCCCAACCCCTCCCGTCAACATCGGACCACGGTCAACGCCGACCTATGCGAACCTAGCAAACGCTGCCATCAACACTTTGAGCGATGGCTCGACAGTGTTCGCAGGCCAGAGAGACGAGGCGTTCTACGTAGACCTTGGATCAATATTCGACCTCGGAACTCTGAGACCGGTCCAGAATTTCCACCTCATATCCACACCGGCTGCGCCAGGCGTTGATTCCACGAAAGGCTTCAGCGTTCACAGCATCGCGATACAAATAGCCAAGAGCAAACTGACATCTGATGGATCAAACCCCACTGATCCTTTAGGAAAGAACTCAACGATCGGAATATGGGCATCCGCGAGTAGACGAAGGGCCGCCATTCTTCCAACCGATGGAGACGACACACAATCAGGCGACAACCACTCTGACGCAGTCGTTACTGGACCGTTTACACAGGTTTCGAGGCTGGGAATGCCCCTGATCAATGAGGTAATCATCCCACTAGGAAAGAAAGATTTCTGGAACACATCGCTTCCTAGGTTCGACTCTCAATTCCTCAAATATTACCAGGCACCCGAACTTCAGAAGCTGCTCCCAGTGCTCTACCCGGGAGTCTTCCCGAACCTTGCAGCGGTAACTGAGGATCGCGCGGACCTTGTCGCAATACTTTTGACTGGAATACCCGCGGGCATAATTCCAGGGTTCCAGAACTTTACAGGACCCCTACAGGCTGACTACCTCCGTCTCAACCTTGCAATTCCTCCGAACACCACGAACCCCAACCGACTGGGACTCGTAGGCGGAGACCCGGCAGGATTCCCCAACGGGCGAAGAGTACTAGACGATGTCGTGGACATCGAGATCAAAGCGATAGCTGGCGCGACCTTACCACTGGTAGACAAGAATTTCACGACTGACGGTGCAGTAAGTCTAGTGACCCAGGGCATCCCGGCAGGCAACCCGGTCCAGCCACCAAATACCGCGCCCTTCTTGTCGGTATTTCCCTACCTCCCACACCCAGTACCCGGCTACGAACACTCTCACGACCCATAAACTGGACCAAAGTGCGGCCTCCACGGCCGCTCTTCCATCGTTTTTTCCAGCCAATTCTAGAACCTGCTGTGTCGACTCTATGCTTATTGAGTCGGGAGGCTCCTCAACTCCCCCGCTATGATTCTGCGGATCGGAGATCTGTGCTAGATCGGAATTAGTTTTCAGAGAATCTTTTCAAAAGTCTTATTCTACCGCAGTTCTACGCTGCTTGGATACCAGATGCCCTGCACGGTCATTGTCGGCGGATTCTTCGGAGACGAGGGAAAGGGGAAGATAGCCGCTTATCTAGCAATGAAGGACAAGCCCGACATATGCGTTAGAGGCGGGAACGGACCGAACGCCGGCCACACCGTAATTCATGACGGGGTCCAGTACTCACTCAGACTCATTCCGAGCGGCTTTGTGAACCGCTCGACGCGGCTCCTCATCGGACCCGGAGTCCCCGTCGACCCGACCGTATTACTCGACGAACTCCGGAAAACCGACTCCGAACGAAGAATCGAGGTCGACAATCAATGCGCCGTCGTTGAACCACGCCACAAAGAGCAGGAATCACGATCAGATCACCTCTCAAGGAAAGTGGGCTCTACCAAGAGTGGGGTGGGAGCCTGTAACGCCGAACGAGCCTTGAGAATGGCCAAAATGGCTCAGCAAATTCCAAGTCTCAAGCCGTACGTGGGCGATACGGTTGGAGAAATTCAGGAAGCTCTTGCCGAGAACAAGAAGATCATGATCGAAGGAACACAGGGCACTTTTCTCAGCCTCTATCATGGAACCTACCCCTACGTCACCTCCAAGGATACGACTGCTTCGGCGGCTTGCGCCGATGTCGGGGTTGGTCCCACACAAGTTGACGATGTCATAGTCATCTTCAAGGCATACGTGACACGCGTAGGAGAAGGACCACTAGAAGGACAGCTAGACCGTGATGAAGTTGCACGCCGAGGGTGGACTGAGTTTGGAACTGTTACTGGGCGAGAGAGAAGAGCCGCACCTTTCGATTTCAAACTCGCAAAGAGGGCAGTCCAGCTCAACGGGGCAACTCAGATCGCGCTGACCAAACTCGACGTGCTGTTCCCTAGTGCCAAAGGAGCTAGGCGGGCGGACGATCTCGACAGAGAAGCGAGAGAGTTCATTTCGAGGATCGAGCAGGAAACCGAAGTTCCGGTTACTTTGATTGGAACTGGACCCGGAGAGGAGGACATCATTGACCGAAGACGAAAGAATGCGCCTGCAGCCGTTCAGCCAGTGCTAGAACGCAAGAAAATCAGCCAGGTCGAGGCTGGAAGATAGGGCGATCTACGAGGTTTTCTGAGTTTGTGCTGCCGTTGAGGGCTTCAATCTAGCGAACCATGTTCTGACTTCCAAATTAGGCGCAGCTCTTGAAAGAGCCTTCACGACAAGGTACGGTACGACCGCGGCCAGCACGGTTTGAATGACATTGTATATTGCGAGTCCGCCGAAATAGAAACTCAGAAATGAAGTCGAGAAAACCGTATTGGGTGCAAATACGAAGATTAGAAAAACGTAGTTGATTGGAGTTAGGATAATTGCCCGAAGAACTGCGGCTGTTCCCAGCATAATGCCAAAGCCTGTTGCCACCCCTCCTCTCCGTTTGAGAATACGAGCGTAAGCTCCGTATCCAAGCCACATTCCTAGGAGCATGCTCGTTACCCCGAACAGCTTGAGTAAGGGTCCGAATATCGGGGACGCCGTTGGCAGGAAGTTAAGGACCAAATAATGGATTAGGGTCGTGAGCAGTCCAACGGCTGGCCCAAACAAGAGAAAAGCCAGAACGTCTACTATCTCCGCAAGGTCGAGCTGAAGGAACGTAAAACCTGGAACGGGATAGGGTATCTGAATAAGGAAGGCAATTACGGCTGCCAGTGCACCAAACACGGCCGCTCCAGTAAGTGAGATAGTTTCCGAAACATTGGTTCTCTGGACGGTCATGAGCCGCGGGCTAAGTTCTACTCATAAAAGAGTTTCTACTCAAGAATGAGTTGCAAGCCTGGCGGAACCTACTTGGAGCTTCGGGCAAGCACGTGAAGCAATGTCATTTCCTGAAGACATTTTGCCGTGCGGGTTTTTCCGTGAGGATCCTTTCTCGCGACGGCGATCAGATCTTCGAGAGTGTCGACGTCGAACGACAAACGTGGATTGGAGACTGAATAGACTGAAAGTCCTGTCTTTTGTGCTGCTCTAAGATGGGTGCTAAAGCTCCACCTTCCATATGCAGGTGCGATAATGTTAGGAGGCTCTCGCACCATTACGTTGGTCCCTCCTTTCAAGGAGGGGGCCAAGACAACCTTCTCGGCTGTGCCTCCCACTGAGTATAGCTCCTTCAAATCCCGTGGCTCAACCATCGGGATGTCGGCCAACAGGACGGCCAGGGACGATGCCTTCTCGCGAATGGCAAAGAGCGTTGACTGTCGGATACCTGCATTGAGTCCCTGTCCATCCTGATGGAGAAATGTCCCGTGGGGTAAGTTTGCCTCTTTCTCGACATCGGGGTCAGGGGAAACAACTAGGACTCGGCTGAAAAGTTGAGATTCTTTGACTGCAGTCAGCACGTCTTCCAATAAGGCAATGATGAGTTTTTTCTTGTCTTGCGGGCTTAGGGAGCGAACTAGCCTGCTCTTGCTTTCGACCAGTCCTTTGACTGGAATGATTGCGAAGTCTTTCGTCAAAGTGTCTCCGCCAGCTTCAAGGTGTCTTCTGCCAACCGGACTCTCGCGGCCAATGAGTCCATGATCGTCTGGGTTGAAGCGACTTTCATTCCAAGCCCGCCAATCTTCGGAGCCACAGCTTTGTCAACCTCATCGATGACGAAGCCTCTCAGAAGGCCCTTGTAGAGCTGGGCGACTCCGAGGGGAGAGACTTCCAATCCCAAGTGGCGCATGATACGATCTAACGGACCCTTTATCGATCTTCCCCCGACGATCGGACTGATACCTAGAATTCGGCCTTTGGTCTTCGATAGAGCGTTACGAATTCCGGGAATGGCGAGGATTGGTCCGATGCTAAGAATAGGATTACTTGGACATAAGATGATGACTTCGGATTTCTCTATGGATTCCACAACGCCTGGAGCGGGGAGCGCAACGCTAGCGCCCTCGTAACTCACGTCTTCGACATTATCCTCGAATTTTCTCTTCACAAAATACTCCTGGAAATCTAGGAGTCCTGCGGACGTTTTGATCTTGGTAGCCACCATCTGGTCACTCATAGGCAGAATCCTGACCTTCACACCCAGAAACATACGAATCTTCTCGGTCAACTCCGACTGGCTGAATCCTTGTTGGAGGAAGGCTGTTCTGAGAAGGTGCGTCGCGAAATCCCTATCGCCTATCCGAAACCAGGTTTCGGCAGAATATCGTTCGAGTTGGGCCATGCAGTTATAGGTGTCCCCGGCGATCCCGTAGCCTTTTTCCGTGTCAACGATTCCCGCGAGGGTGTACGTGACAATGTCGATGTCGGGGCTGATATGAACGCCGAGATAGTCTAGGTCGTCTCCAGTGTTGACGATCGCCGTTATTTTTTCCGGCGGATAGATTTTCGCGAGGCCGTCCAAGAAGCGTGCGGCTCCAACCCCGCCTGCGAGGCAGACTACTGATCGGAACATGTTGAAGCGCCTGCGAGAGGGCTTGCGCCAGCCCAGCCTCTAGTTAAAGACTAGCGCTTCTTCGCACCGGCTTTTTCGAGAATATAGTGTGCTTGCCTCAGCTTGTAGACAGCAGTCCGGAGATTACGGTACCCCTCCAAGGAAGACTTGCCGCGAAGCTCTGTCGCGTAACGTAGCGATTCCGAGGATTCCTTAACCAGCGGAAGAGGCTCGGCATTTCTCTTCCTCACCGGAACGCGAGGATCCTCGTCCTCGAGACCATAAGTGAGAGAGTAGAGCAGACTGCTGTATTCGGCTGCTTCCTCGGCCGACCAGACTTTCTTCACGGGTTCTGCTCCAGCATTCGAGAGAATATCCAGGGCCGCGTCAAGCTTGGTCCTCGCTTCCTCCAAAGCCTTGCCAACTTTCTCTTCTAGCATTCGCTGTTCTTCAGCGGCGTCCATCAACGCGACCCTGACGCGATTATTCTACAGTGACGCTTTTTGCAAGGTTTCTCGGATAGTCCGGGTCATGGCCGAGAATTACTGACATGTAGTAAGCTAGGAGTTGTAGTGGAACGACGTACACGATTGGGGTTGCGAGTGATGGAAGGGATTCGGGTATCTCGACAACGTCGTCGGAGAGGTTTCTGATCTCTTCGTCTCCCTCTTCTATGATCGAGATTATTCTTGCTCCTCGTGCCTTCATCTCCATGATGTTGCCAATTATTTTCTTGTGAGTCTCGTCTTTCGGCGCCACGAATACGACTGGGAATCCTTCTTCGACGAGTGCGATGAAGCCGTGCTTGCTCTCGCCTGCTGGATATGCGATTGCTGGGATGTAGCTCAATTCGAGAAGCTTCAATCGTCCTTCCAGGGCTGTCGGTACGTTGATTCCTCTCCCTAGGAAACAGATGCTCGACGTGCTACTGCAGCTCTCTGCGATCTTCCTCACCTTCTCGACGCTCGTCGTCAGCAAGCTCTGGATCAGGGCGGGTGTTCGGTGTAGAGCGCCTTCAAGTTCGTTGATCTCTTTCGATGAGACTTCGCCTTTCTTTCTACCGATCGCGATCGCGAGTCGGAGGAGAACCGTGACCTGTGAGGTGAAGGCTTTTGTTGATGCCACCCCGATTTCGGGTCCCGCGTTCTGTCCGATATACACGTCGGACAATCGCATCAGCGTTGAACCCAGGACGTTTGTTATGCTGACAATCGAGGCTCCTTTGGCCTTTGCGTCTCTGACCGCGTTGAGAGTGTCCATTGTCTCGCCGGACTGGCTCACAGCGAGGACTGCTGTTTTGGAATCGACGAGGTCGAGGGCCTCTTCTGAGAACTCGGACGCGATCACGACCCTGACGTTCATTCCTGCCAGTTTCATGAGGGCCTGTGCTCCTACGAGTCCTGCGTGGTAGGATGTTCCGCAGGCGACGATGAACACTTTCTCCGCGTCCATCAGCTTGCTCGCAAGAAGATCATAGTAGATCTCGTGCGTCCCCATCGCATCCCTTATCGTGTGGACTTGCTCGTGGATTTCTTTGAGCATGAAATGCCTGTAACCTTGTTTCTTCGCGGACTCTGGGTCCCATGTTATTGTGATAGGGTCTCTCTTTACGGCGACGCCGTTTTTCGCTTTGAGAATCTTGATTCCGTTCGGGTCGAGGAAGGCCATTTCTCCCTCTTCCAGGATCAAGGCTTTTCGGGTTAGGGGTAGGAAGGCGGCTATGTCGCTGGCGCAATAATATTCTCCGTCTCCTAGTCCAAGGACGAGGGGGCTTTCTTGGCGGGCGCAGAGGATCGTTTTCGGTTTCTCGACACTTGTCAGGACGATGGAGTAGGCTCCTTCGAGCCTGTTGATCGTCTTTCTGAACGCTTCTTCTAGACTGATTCCCTGGCTGAGATACTCCTCAACCATGTGAGGCACAACTTCAGTGTCCGTCCTGGAGGCGAACCGATGCCCTTTCGATTCGAGCTCGCGTTTGAGATCGAGATAGTTCTCTATGATACCATTGTGGACGACGGCGATTCGAGATTTGCAGTCTACCAACGGGTGAGAGTTTTCCTTTACGGGCCGGCCGTGTGTTGCCCAGCGGGTGTGTCCAACGCCCACGGGTCCAGGCAGAAGGTCGAGGTTATACTTGGCATGGACCTCGTCGAGTCGCCCGCTGTCCTTCTTGACCGTCAGGGTCCCATCGGATACGGTTACTTCGCCGACGGAGTCGTAGCCCCGATATTCGAGTCGTTTGAGGGCGGCGTGGATGACCGGGGCGGCTTCTTTACCGTCGTGGAGGACGCAACCGAATATTCCACACAAGGACGAACCGAATAGGGCGGCGGGTTGGCATTAAGAGTTCTTTAACAAAACATGAGGGGGCGGCGCGAAACTTGAGTAGGCCGCGGGGGGTCTTGCAAAATCACCGTTTTTTGTTTCATGAAACGGTTTTCAGGAATTGGTTTCAATTTTCGATTTCAGTGTTGCGTTTCAGAAGGCGATTTCAAAACGTGATTCTCAATTGCGGATCCCAATTCTCAGCGTGATTCGTAATGAGAGCTCATTGGGGGGTCGCTCTCTCCAATCCTACGTTTTCTACGGTAAAAGGTAGATTTTATCGTCTGGCAACATACCAATAAATAATCAGTCGCTTCAACTTCAAAGCCGGTCCAGCAAATGGCTGCTGACGCGCCCTTTCTAGTCCTACTCATCCTCCACGTTGGAGCAATCGTATCCTGGATGGGAGGAGCCGCAGTCTATACCTCCGTAATAATCCCCTCTATGGCAAAAATGTCTCCATCCTCCAGGACCGAATTCATACAATCCGCACTCCCAAGATACCTCAGGTTCATTGGTGGAAGCGCCATCCTGGCAATAGCAGCGGGCCTCGCCTTGTACGCATACATAACCCAAGTAGCAACCGCATTCGCACCTAGTAACCTGGGATCTCCCTACGTAAATGCGGGCGTCGTAGTCGGACTAATCCTTCTGATAATCGCCTTCGGAATCATGATACCCTCAGGCAGGAAACTCGTATTGCTCGTGAAGAAAGCCCCGCAAGCAGAACCTCCAGCCAACGATCCCACCCTAGCACAAATCGCGAAGTTGCAGAAGAGAATGGGTATAGCAGGACGACTGGGACTTGCCCTACTAGGAATCGCCCTAATACTGATGCTTGTCGGGGCAAGCATCTAGACACATACAATATCCTCAAAGCGCGACAGCGACTCCTGAGCTGAAGCGTTTCTCCTTCAGGAACGGCGACGTTCAGAGAAATGGCGTTCCATAACGCTAAATAAGCGGGCAGCCTATTGGAGCTCATCTCTGGTGTAACGGGGATGGGTGGTCATCTTTACTGGCATAAGCCCGCTCCCGAGACCCTCATCCAGGTCTAAGCACCAGAATCAGACTCTAGCTTTCACAACAACCGAGCTAGGACACCGACCAACCAGGGCGTTGCGAACGCGTCAACGCCGTCGCCTGATCATCGCGAAATTCGGGGGGTCCAGCCTATCCAGCGGGAAACAGATCAGTCTCGCAGCAGAATCAGTTGCCCGAGAATACTCCAAGGGAAACAGGCTCGTTGTAGTGGTCAGCGCAGTCGGAAGAACCACTGACGAGCTTCTCGAACTCACAAACCATGGCGCAGGAATAGTAGAAACTGACAGAGACGATATTCTCGCGATGGGCGAGAGAACCAGCGCCAGGATCTTCGCAGCATCACTGAAATCACGCGGGATACAAGCCCGCTATTTCGACCCATCAGACCGAGACTGGCCAATTATCACTGACCGCGACTTCTCGAACGCCAACCCACTGAGAACAGCAAGCATTCGACGAATACGAAAATATGTCAAACCCGTGGTCGAGGACGGAATTATCCCGGTCATCGGTGGCTTCATCGGCCGAACCAGAGATGGACGAATTAGCACGCTGGGACGTGGGGGAAGCGATACCACAGCCCTCCTCCTCGCCACCGCACTGGGCGCAGACGAGGTCGTTCTCGTAACTAGCGCACCAGGAATCCTCACAGGAGATCCCAACTTGATCAATAACGCACACGTCCTCAGATCTATCGACATGAAAGCGTTGATTGGAATAGCGGATAGCGGAACAAAATTCATCCATCGAAAAGCGCTACGATACAAAGACCCACAGATCAACATCCGAGTCATACCCAGCGCAGCAGGCAGACTCGACGCACGGGGGACAAAGATCACTGGCGGACCATTACCTGAACTGGAAGTGAAAATCCACAATCCAGATCCCGTAGCCTCCATCACCCTGGTGGGAAGAGATCTGCCTCAAAATCCGGAACTCACCAGGAAGATCACGAAGATCATCAGGACGAATCTGGTCGCAATCTCCCAAGACAGCGATAGCGCGATACTCTACCTTAGCCAGGCACCAAGCCTACGACGACAGATTTCCAGGCTTCACGACGTAGTTGCAAGGGATCCTCACGGCCTAGCGCTCGCCGCTCGCATGGGCATGGCGCTCATCACCGTCAAGGGAGTCGGCTTAGAAGAGACCCCGGGAGTAGTCGCAAGAATAACCGATGCGTTGCGGTCGAGTAACATCAACATATTCGGCGTCCTCACCATAACATCTTCCGTCCTTGTACTCGTCGACTGGAAAGTCAGAAAACAGGCGGGTGAACTGATCAGAGGCTCGCTGGAGAACAACTAGAGTGGTGAACAAGAAAAAGGTGGCCGTACTCGGCGCGACCGGGATGATGGGTCAGAAATTCGTCCAGCTGCTAGCCCACCACCCGTGGTTCGAAGTAAGCGCTGTCGCCGCGTCCGACAAGAGCGTCGGCAAAACATACGCATCCTCGATCGGATCAAGAAAAGACACAAACCTCCCCGATGAGCTTGGAGGACTGGTGCTTACAGAACCCAAACCGAACGCGCTGGACGACCCGGACCTCGCCTTCTCAGCCTTGCCTGCCGAAGTCGCAGGACCAGTGGAAGACCAATTTGCCAAGGCCGGGATGCCTCTGTTCTCCAACGCATCATCCCACAGAATGGATCAGTATGTCCCGCTCCTGAATCCAGAAGTAAACCCCGAACACGCCGTGATGGTAGAAGAACAGAAACGAAAGATGAAGACTGACGGTTTTATCGTCGCCAACCCCAACTGTACGACCGCCATCCTAACCCTCTCTCTCAAACCCCTCCAAGACAAGTTCGGCCTCGAAACCGTAGTCGTGTCCTCAATGCAAGCCGTGTCAGGCGCAGGCTACCCTGGAGTTGCATCCCTCGACATCATGCAGAACGTCATCCCATTCATCCGAAACGAAGAGGAAAAAGTCGAACACGAAACCAACAAGATACTCGGGACGATCTCGAAACCTGCTGGAATCACAGTCTCCGCGAGCTGCAACCGGGTTCCAACACTCCACGGACACATGGAGGCAGTGTTCGCTAAGACGCGATCGGCCGCGAGACCCAGCGAAATCGTCAAAGCAATGAGAGAGTTCAAGGGAACTCCCCAGCAGCTCAAGCTCCCCTCAGCCCCTGACCATCCAATTGTTGTCCGAGACGAAGAAGACCGTCCTCAGACACGGCTCGATGTCGATGAGGGAAACGGAATGACAGTAACGGTCGGACGGATCCGGAGGGACCCAGCATTGAACGGTGTCAAGTACATGGCTCTCGGCCACAATCTCGTTCGCGGCGGGGCTGGATGCTCCATCCTCAACGCCGAACTTCTCATCGCAAAGAAGCTGATCAAGTGATCTAAGAAAGATGGAAACTGGAAAAACACGCAGATTGAGACGGATATTCCGACAGGATGGGAAGACAGTGATGATACCGATGGACCATGGAGTATCAGTCGGACCAATCGAAGGACTCGCCGACATGAGCGAGACGATCGACAGTGTGGCCAAAGGAGGAGCCGATGCCGTACTCGTCCACGCCGGCATCGCCAAGACCGTTGACAATCAGGGAATGGGCCTCATACTTCACCTCTCAGGCGCCACACGACTAACCCGCGATCCCAACTGGAAAACGCAACTATCCACGGTCAAACTAGCCCTCCGTTTAGGCGCTGACGCGGTGTCCGTTCACATCAACGTCGGATCCGAGCACGAGCAACACATGCTCGACCAGTTCTCGCGAATACTAGACGAAAGCGACGAGGTGGGCCTACCGGTTCTAGCAATGATGTACCCGAGAGGACCCGGAATCCAGAACGAGCACGGTTACGAAGTGGTCAGCCATGCGGCAAGGCTGGGATACGAGCTGGGGGCGGACATCGTCAAGACGAACTATACGGGGGACGTTGAAAGCTTCCGAAAAGTGGTCGAGAGCGTCAAAGCACCGGTGGTCGTAGCTGGAGGTCCTAAAGCTGGCAGCGAATCTGAAGCGCTCCACCTGGTCTCAGACTCGATCAAGGCGGGAGCTGCGGGAGTATCGATTGGGCGAAACGTGTTCCAGCACAGCACGCCGACGTTGATGACTAGAGCACTCGTCGAGATAGTCCACAACGGCAGCAGCCCCACGCAAGCACTGTCCATCCTAGGTGAAAGAAGTGAGAGAATTCTGGCTAGAGCCTAACCCCGATCTGTCCGCGGAAGCCATCCGCGAGATGGTCAACGAAGCTAGGCCCCATACAATCATCACAGACACTGAACTTTGTGGGGTTTCAGCGAACATCGCCTCGCGAATAAAAGGAATGGACATTTTCGTCACATCAAAACTTGACGACGTGTCCAGCGCCAAGAAGAACAAAACGCCTGTAGCGCTTGAGGTTACGATTGGTGACCGAAAGGACCTGCAAAAAATCTCGCAGGCGCTGGAGCTACGTCCTGATTATCTTCTGATCAATTGTCCCAACTGGAAAATCATCCCGCTCGAAAACCTGATCGCAGAAGCGAAGGGACGTTCGAAACTTCTCGCCAGAACCACAAGCTTTGACGAAAGCAGGGTAGCGCTCTTGACTCTAGAGCTGGGAGCTGATGGGATAGCCCTTGCTTCCCATGACACAAGTGAGATTCTCAAGACCCGAGACTTGATATTTGGAGAATCCGAAGATATCTCCCTATCAACAGCTCGGGTCACAAGCGTCAAACCCATAGGAACGGGAGCGCGAGTCTGTGTAGACACGACTGAAATCCTTCAAGCTGGCGAGGGGCTATTGACCGGCTCCTCGTCCCAGGCTCTATTCTTGGTGGAAGGGGAGGTCCATTCCAACCCTCATGTGAACTCGCGACCGTTTAGGGTAAACGCTGGCCCAGTCTCATCTTACGTTCTAACTGCGAATGGAAAAACACGGTACCTCTCCGAGTTATCTGCAGGAGAAACTGTACTGTTGTTTGACAGGAGTGGCCGATCACGGAGTGTTGATGTTGCAAGGGTCAAGATCGAGCGTCGGCCAATGATCCTTGTCGAGGCGAACATCGGAGAACGGAGACTAACCACGATAGTTCAGAACGCAGAAACAGTCCGGCTGGTCACTCGAGACGGGTCCAAACCAGTTTCAGAGATCAAGCCAGGCGATGAAGTACTGGTCCGGTTCGAAGAAGGCGGGCGGCACTTTGGAACAAGAGTAGCAGACGAGATGATTATCGAGAAGTGAACCCCAAAGTCTGCGTCTCAATCTCCTCAACCGACACCCCCGAACTGCTGGGAAGAGCGCAGAGAGCCGAGAGACTCTCCGCGGACCTCGTTGAAGTGCGTTTGGACAGGCTCCGCAGCTACCACGGACTCAGAAAGATAGCTCGGGCAGTAGAACGACCGATTATCGGAACCAACAGGCCCCTATCGGAGAAAGGGTCCTTCGACAGATCCGAGGCAGAGCGCTTGAGGATTCTGATGGAGGCGGTAGACGGAGGATTCCAGTACGTAGACCTAGAACTCACCACAAACAAACTCGACCGCGTCATCAAGACGTTCCGGGAGAAAGGCGCCAAGATCATACTATCGCACCATGATCACTTCAGAACCCCTGATCCGGCGAAACTCGCCTCGACCCTCTTGCAGCTCCAGAAGTTCAAACCCGATGTCTGTAAGATCGTCACAACCGCACAAATCCCTGAAGACAATCTGACGGTACTCAGCCTGCTGAAAGCAAACCATCAGAACTCACCACTCGTCAGCTTTGCAATGGGAAATGCTGGAGTCTGGTCAAGACTCTTAGCACCGTTCTACGGAGCTCACTTCACCTACGCCTCGCTGGAGAGAGGACTGGAAACCGCACCCGGGCAGTCGACTATCGCGGAACTTCGCCGAATCTACGAAATGCTAGGCGTGGAGTAACAGTTGATTAAAGGAGACACCAGAGTCCACTCTCTCTATGGCTCACCGGTAGCCCACAGTCTTAGCCCCGTAATCTTCAACTTGACCTTCGAGAAACTATCACTCAACAGGGCCTACATGCCCTTCGAGGTCGGCAAGGACAATCTGAAAAATGCAGTGGAAGCAGCTCGCACGCTCGGATTTGACGGATTCAACGTCACAATGCCCCACAAAACCACAATCCTAGAAATGCTAGACCGGCTTGACGAGGAAGCAGAGAAGATCAGATCAGTCAACACAGTTGCTCGAACCAAGAGCGGACTTGTTGGATACAACACTGACGGGGAGGGGGCGGTCAGAGCCCTAAGATCCTACGGTTTCGAGCCTATCAATAGGCGGATAGTAATGCTCGGCGCGGGCGGTGCGGCCCGTTCTCTAGTCCACCGTTTCTCGCGAGAGAACAACAGCGTGAGGATTCTCAACCGAACTTTGGAAAAAGCCAGAGAACTTGCCGACAACACAACTGGCCCGGGCAAGATTTCGTACGGAGAACTTACCAAGAATGGTTTGGAGAACTGTCTCCATGATACAGACCTTCTTGTCAACGCGACTCCGATAAGGACCTCGACCCTAGCCCACCAGCTCAAGATCCCAGTCAACACGCTGAAGGATACTGACTGGGTCTTCGATCTAGCATACGACAAGCCCGCCGAACCTATTCCTGCGCGACTAGACACGATAGATCCCTTAGAGATGCTCGTGCACCAGGCCGCCTTGTCCTACGAGATCTGGCTAGGCGAACCCGCTCCCTTCGCCCTCATGCGATCCTCTCTTGTAGCCTATCTGGGAAAGGATTGGAAATGAAGGGGACCGGCCAGGCTCTTTCCCACGGAGCAATCAGCATTCTGAACGCATTTCCAACCGGTAAGGGAGGTGCATTAGGAGTGGACCTCTGGACACGAGCAAAGGTCAACCTACAAGAGGGACCCGGCCAGATTTCCGGATTCATATCCTCCGACCCAGAGGAATCCAACAAGCTCGCGGTCACAGTCGTCCAGAAGACTATGAAACACTACGGATACGAGCGCAAGCTGCAAGGAGAAGTGATCACCTCTTCAAACATCCCCGCGGCTGTGGGACTCAAGAGCAGCAGTGCCGCGGCCAACGCAGTAGTCCTAGCGACGGCATCGGCTCTTGGTGAGGAGCCAGATGATGACACGCTAGTTGGGATTGGAGTAGAGGCATCCATCGAATCTGGGGTGAGTCTAACTGGAGCCTACGACGATTCGTACGCGTCCTATCACGGCGGCGCCGTTCTGACAGATAACGACAGAAGGAAGGTGGAAAAAATTCTCGAAGTCCCAAAAAGCTTCAAAATACTCATACTTGTTCCACCGCGAAAAATCCGAACTGGACAGCTTGACCGGACCAGATTTGCCCCGATCCGACGAATTTCCGAACTATCGTACAATGAGGCCACCAACGGCCACATCTGGGACGCTCTTACTCTCAGCGGCCTCGCGGTCTCATCAGTCCTTGGAGAAGACCCTCGTCCCGCACTTTCAGCGATCGAAGCCGGTGCGTTGGGAGCTGGGCTATCGGGCAAGGGCCCAGCCGTAGCGGCGATAGTCGACGAGAAGAGCTCGAAGGCGGTGCGGCACGCGCTCGAGAAATTTGAGGGACGACTCATCGAGGCAAATCCGAACTTTTTGAAAGCGTTGATCGAGACTTGAAGGTCAGAATCAAGGGTCCACAGGCCCTGCATGGAAAAGTGAAGGCTCCCCGATCCAAAGCATACACCCACAGGGCACTCATCGCCTCTCTCTTGTCGGAAGGAGAATCGGTTATCGACGGAGCATTGCACTGTGATGATACCCAACGAACCATTGAAGGGATCCAACGGTTAGGAGCAAAAGTGGCTGTCAAGAAAACCCGGACAATCTCCTATGGAATCAGGAGACCGACAACGACCAACAGGCCCATTGATTGCGGCGAGTCCGGAGCCACCCTCAGGTTCCTGACCGCTATCTCGTCCACCTCACTAAAAACAGTCAGGTTGACCTGTAGCCCAAGACTTGCCAACAGACCGCTGGACCCGCTTGTGAAGGCAATCAACACACTCGGCGCGGACGCGCGGGCGATTTCCGACAAACACGGCTTCGAGGTACTGGTTAGGGGACCTCTCAGAGGAGGAGAAGTCACAATTCGAGGCGACATAAGCTCCCAGTTCATCTCAGGACTCCTATTCGCGGCCCCCCTCGCGATAAGAGACGTTACGATAAACGTAGAGGGCGAACTAGAATCGCGACCGTACGTGAATATGTCGATTGACGTATTGAGGAGGCATGGAATCTCCATCGACGAATCCGATGACGCGTTTAGGGTTCCCGCACCCCAAAAGTTCGTTCCCGCGTTTCATCAAGTTCCAGGAGACTTTTCGTCAGCAGCCTTCCTCATTGCTACGACCGGAATTGCTGGAGAAGAGATTACGATATCTGGACTTGGTTCTTACGAGCTTGAACCCGATTCCGCTATCCTGAAAATCGCTCCTGACATCGGGCTTGAAATTCAGCAGAATGGGGATAGTCTGACAATCGGTAAACGAGAGCTGGATGGGTTCGATTTTGACGCCAGTAATAACCCGGATCTCGTCCCGCCCCTTGAGATCTTAGGATGCTTCGCGGACGGATCAACGGAGATCCGAGGGGTAAAGAGACTGGTCTACAAGGAGTCGAACCGGTTGCAAACACTCCCGACAGAGCTGGTGAAGATGGGCGCTAAGATTCATGTCGAAGACGACATGATCAAGATTGAGGGAAACAGAGAATTGGTCGCGAGCACGTTCGATTCACACAGCGACCATCGTGTCGCAATGGCGTGCGCTGCCGCATCTCTTGGAGCCAAAGGAGAATCAACAATACAGAATTCGGACGCTGTTTCGAAATCCTACCCGGAATTCTTCCAGGACCTCTCAAAATTAGGAGCAGAACTCAGTGTGGAGTAATTCCATCGGTAAAGCGTTCGTGGTTACCTGTTTCGGAGAAAGCCATGGCCCGGTAGTAGGTGTCACAGTAGATGGCTGCCCCGCTGGATTACCATTGACGATCGATGTTCTTCAACGGGTGCTGGACCTGAGGATCCCGCAAGAAAAAGAGGTCGTTTCTGCACGACGAGAACCTGACGTTGTGGAATTATTCTCTGGAGTATTCCAAGACCACACAACAGGCGCTCCGCTGACTTTGCATATCAGAAACAAAGACGTGAAATCATCAGATTACGAGCCTCTCAAAGACCTCGTTCGGCCTGGACACGCGGATTATCCAGCGAAGGTGAAGTATGGTGGTTTCAGCGACTACCGAGGAGGAGGAAGACTGTCAGGACGAATGACCGCAGCATTCGTAGCCGCGGGAGCGATCGCCCAAAAACTCCTCTCGACGTTTGGCGTGGAGGTCCTAGCCTACACCCAGGCTATCGACGGAGTTCAATTGGGTAACTCTCCAAGCATTGAAGCTGTGAAGAAAATCACCTACGAGAACTCGATGAGATCCCCTGATCCGGCTATCGCGGAGAAAATGCGCCAGGTCGTGTTAAGCGCAAAAGCCCACGGCGATAGCGTCGGGGGAGTTGTCGAGTGTACCGCGTTGAACCTTCCCGTTGGGGTTGGGGAACCACTCTTCGACGCACTAGACTCTGAGCTGGCCAAGATACTTTTCGGGATCCCTGCCGTCAAAGGAGTCGAATTTGGAGCAGGGTTCCAGGCAACCCGTCTCAAGGGATCTGAAAACAACGATCAGTATGTGATCAAAGAGGGAAAAGTTGTCACCCTAACCAATAATTCTGGAGGAGTCTTAGGGGGAATGTCAACCGGAATGCCGTTGCTACTTAGAGTCGCATTCAAGCCGCCATCCTCAATCGCGAAGGAACAAAAAACCGTGAACATGTCCCAGATGGAAGAAGCCAAGCTTGGGGTGAAAGGGCGACATGACCCGTGCGTGGTCCCCAAAGCCGTCCTGGTAGTACAAGGAATGGTCGCAATAGGATTGGCAGACTTGATGATCCGCGGTGGAATGATTCCTCGAGTCCTGAAGAGTTAACCCCTCATGGACGACGTCAATAGAATTCGTGACAGAATCGATGAGCTAGACCAAGAGATTGTTCGGCTTCTCAAGAACAGATACGAGAACGCAAGGCTCCTAGGCAGGATCAAACAGAAGAGAGGCCTCGACTATCGCGATTCCGAGCGAGAGAAAATCATTCTCAGAAAGATAGAACGCACAGCCACTTCACTCGACATTGACCCAAAATTCATCAGGCCAATATTCGAGCAGATTTTTGCCTTAAGCGTTGAGGCCCAGCAAGACCACTCTGGAAAATCAGGCAAGAAACTCGATCAGACAAGAATCCTGATCGTGGGCGGGACCGGAGGAATGGGACGGTTCTTCGCAAGATTCGCCAGCCTCCAAGGAGCAAAGGTCAGGCTAGCGGGCAGAGAGATCAGCAAAACCCGGACAGCGGCCAAAGAAATCGAGGTCGAACCGGGAACAATTCTGGACGCAGCCTCCTCGGACATTGTGATCCTGGCAGTTCCGATGGAGGAAACTGTCAGAGTCGCTACCGAAACCGCGTCCCTGATGACAAACCGCAGCCTCCTTGCTGATCTCTCCTCGGTCAAGACTGGAATATCGGATAGGATCGCTGAAAAAATTCCGAAAGGACTGGAGTACGTGAGTTTGCACCCTCTCTTCGGACCCAACATAGACCATCTTCACGATCAAACCATCATCGCCGTGTCCTACACTGCTGGACAGAAATGGTCGAAGCTAGCCCGTGCACTGCAGAGTGGCGGATCGAAGGTCCAAACAATGTCAGCGGCCCAACACGACCGGGCCATGGCCTATGTGCAGGGACTCCATCAGTTTGCCCTGATTTCTCTCGGAATAGGCCTCGACGGGATGGGAGGAGAGCCCAAGACTCAGTCTCTCAGAGAGACTGAAGGCAGGATTGCCAACATGCTGGACAATTGGGACACGATTGTTGGAATCCAACAGTTGAACCCGTTCCTCCCAGATATCAGACAGAGATTCCTCGAAGTTGCAACCACCCTTGCCCGGACTCGATCGAAGCCAGCAAGCGGGGTGAGAAAGAGACTTGCATCTAATGTACAGAAGTGGACACGCAAGCTATAAAAGCGACATGAGAGAATAGGGCTGACGGCGACATCCATGGGGTATAGTCTTTGGACAGCAACTGACAACGCACCCCACCAGGCTGAACTATCTTCCGCTAGAAACTAGAAAGCAACCAATCGATGTTTTCGCAAGCCTCAGAAACAGGTTCGACACATGCTTCATTCTAGAGTCAGTCGAGGGACCACGCCGCCTAACCAGGTACACATTCCTAGGATTCGACCCTCAAAAGATCATTCGAACTTCCAAGAAACAGGTGGAGATCCTCGATCGGCAGAAATCGGAAAGACGAATCGAGAAGTGCGAAGACCCTCTAACTCTTCTAGCGAAGATCAACGTCCCAGTCAGGGAGCGAAGCCCAGGTGAAAGGTACGCTGGAGGCCTTGTCGGATACGCCTCGTACGATCTCGCACGATCCTTTGAGAGAATTCCCAAGTTAGGAAACAAAAGCAACGGATTTCCCGATGTAGAATTCGGACTCTTCGAAGACGGGATCGTATTCGACCATCTCAACGGTAAGACGCACTATTTCTACCGGAAAGAAAACAGAATAGAGAAAGCGAAGGAACTACTGAAGGAATCGACTGATAGCGATCAAGTTAGTTTCGGTAAGCCAAAGTCGAACGTTAGCCAGGAGGATTTCTGCGAGCGAGTCGAAGAGGCCAAGGACTATATTGAATCGGGAGATATTTTCCAGGTAGTTCTGTCGAAGAGGTACAAGATTCCGTTCAAGGGTTCGCTCCTCCGGTTCTATCGGGCACTGAGGAAGATCAATCCGTCTCCCTACATGTACTACCTCAGGTTTGGCGACAGGGAAATAGTCGGATCCAGTCCAGAGATGCTGGCCCGAAAGATCGGTCGCAACGCGGAGAGCTTCCCCATCGCAGGAACGCGACCCTTCACCGGGGACTCAGCCAGAAACAAGGCATTGGCGGCCGAACTGCTTCAGGACGAAAAAGAACGAGCGGAACACGTGATGCTCGTGGACCTAGCCCGAAATGACCTCGGTCGAGTCTGCGATTACGGGACTGTCAAGGTTCCCGAGTTCATGCGAGTTCAGGGGTACAGCCATGTCCAACACATTGTTTCGAGGGTCACTGGACAGCTGAGAAAGAACGCAACTAGCTTCGACCTGCTAAGAGCTGTCTTCCCTGCTGGCACAGTCTCAGGAGCCCCCAAAGTTCGTGCGATGGAGATTATCGAGGAACTGGAAACCACTGCGAGGGGTCCTTACGCGGGAGCTGTCGGTTACTTCTCTGCAAACGGAAGTAGCGATTTCGCGATAACCATCAGGACTCTTTGCGCCCAAGACGGGTACTGCTATCTCCAGGCCGGAGCAGGGATAGTTGCTGATTCGGTTCCTGATCGGGAATGGATCGAGTCCGAGAGAAAGACGGCCGCTTTGTTCACTGCGATGGATCAATCCCAGGAGGAAGACCCGTGAAGGTTCTGATCCTCGACAACTACGACAGCTTCGTCTACAACCTGGCCCAGTATGTAGGAAAGATTGCCGGCAAGGTTGTCGTGAAACGGAACGATGAAATAGATGTCGCAGGTGTCAAGGAACTTTCACCTGATAAGATCGTAATCTCTCCGGGCCCGGGCACTCCCAGCGATACCCGGTTTTTCGGAGCATGCACAGTAATCCTCCGCGAGATAAGCAGGGAAACCCCGACCCTAGGTGTTTGTCTAGGACACCAGGGCATTGTTCACGCTTTTGGCGGCAAAATAGTTCGAGCAAGGAACCTCCGCCACGGCAAGACCAGCCCGATCAGACACGATGGAAAAGGGGTACTCCGTGGAATCAAGAGCCCGTTCGAAGCTACGAGATATCATTCGCTTGTCGCAGACAGAAAGAGTCTACCGAAAACCCTCGAAGTGACCGCCCAGTCTACTGATGACAACGAGATAATGGGCGTCCGCCATAGAGAGTTCCCGATCGAAGGCGTTCAGTTCCATCCAGAGTCCGTCCTTACGGTTCCAGGGCATCGGATCATCGAGAACTTCCTGGGGGGCTAAGTCGGATGATCAAAGAATGTATCCCGCTACTCCTTGAGAATCACGAGTTGACGGCAGACCAGGCGAAGAGTACGATGAAGGAGATCATGTCTGGAGAGGCGACGTCATCGCAGGTCGCGGCGTTTCTGATAGGTCTGAAGAAGAAGCGGGAAACAGCTGATGAAGTCACTGCCCTAGCTCAGGTAATGAGGGAGTTCAGCCGGAGAATCCACCCGAAAATAGATGGTTACCTGTTGGATACTTGCGGGACTGGCGGGGATAGAACAAAAACGTTCAATGTCAGCACCACCGCTGCTTTCGTAATTGCGGCCGCTGGCGTTCCGGTGGCAAAGCATGGCAATCGATCGTTCACCAGCAAATGTGGAAGCGCAGATGTTCTCGAACAATTGGGTCTGAATCTGAACATGGAAGCAGGGTTGGTCGAGAGAGCGATCGAAGAGATTGGAATCGGGTTCATGTTCGCACCTAACTTCCACCCGGCCATGAAAAATGTGGCCTCGGTGAGACGCGAGATAGGCGTGCGCACGGTATTCAACATCCTCGGCCCCCTGACGAACCCTGCAGGAGCAGACGCCCAACTCATCGGAGTCTACGATAGTGAGCTCCTAGAGCCGATGTGCCTCGCAGCGCACAACCTAGGAGCGAAATCTGTGATGACCGTCTACGGGCTCGATGGAGTCGATGAGATTTCCATGACGGGCAAGACACTCATTGTAAGACGTCAAAATGGAAGAGTATTTCGAGACGAGGTGGAGCCTGAGGATCTGGGCTTCCAGAGAAGCACAGCTGAGGAAGTTGCTGGCTCTGACCCGGAGGAGAACGCACGCCTCACGGCCAGGATACTATCCGGACATCTAGGTCATAATGATCCTCGCGTTCAAATGGTCTTGGCGAACGCGGCAGCAGGACTCGTCCTGTGCGAAAAAGCTGAAAATTTCAAAGATGGAGTAGAGATGGCTTCCAACGTTCTGAGTGACGGCAAGCCGTTCCGAACCCTGCATCAGCTCGTAGAGTTTTCGGGCGGCGACACTCAACGACTGAAGAACATGGCTTGACCTTCATGGTAGACCATTTGCCCGAGCTCGCCGCGAAGGCCAGAGCTAGAGTCAAACGAGGCTACTACGACAAGGTTAGAACCGCGGACACTTCTCGGAGAAACTTGGTAAAAGCAATCCAAGAAAACAGAATGACGCCGGTCATCACGGAGATAAAGTACGCTTCTCCATCCGCTGGAAAGATCAGAGAATCTGGCAATCCTCTTCAGATTGCGAAGGCAATGCTGAGCGGCGGGGCATGTGCGATATCGGTTCTTACGGACCCTGAAAACTTTGATGGCAATTTGGAAACGCTGGTTACTATCAGCCAGGATACTGGGGCGCCGACGATAATGAAGGATATCGTTGTGTCACTGAAGCAACTACAAGCCGGAAAGAGAGCCGGAGCGAGTGCGGTGGTGTTGATTTCTGAAATCTTCAGTAGGAAACTGTCCAATGTTGGGCTCGATAGTATGGTTCTCGAAGCTAATCGGCTTGGACTGGAGGTCTTACTGGAGGCGAACAGCACCGGCGAGTTTGAGAACCTGCGAAGATTCAGGCCAGATCTCTATGGTATCAATAACCGAAATCTATCCACATTCCAATTGGATCTGTCCACCACGGAAAAAATCCTCGCGGAGAACGCGGACCTTGATAGACCGACCGTATCGGAAAGCGGGATAGAATCTCCCCATGACATCCGACGACTAAAAGCTGCGGGCGCCCGAGCGTTTCTCGTGGGTACTTCGATAATGAAATCGTCGGACATCGAAGGGAAGGTAAGGGAGCTGGTTAACGCTTGAGGAAACACGCCGAACCAACGACACATTCGAAGCCTGGAAAGTTCGGAAAATACGGGGGTCAGTATGTCCCTGAGACCCTGATGGAGCCGCTGAGAATGCTTGAGGAGGCATACAATAGGTTCTCGCGCGACCCCTCATTCAAGAAGGAGTTGGCGGGCTGGCTGGACGATTTCGCCGGCAGACCTACGCGACTATACCTTGCTAGTAATCTGACTAGCCATGTTGAAGGAGCTAGAATCTACCTGAAGAGAGAGGATCTTCTGCATGGAGGCGCGCACAAGATC
>Ga0209237_1000030_pt1 | contig 56145 bp, 59 predicted proteins | sample GraSoi013_1_40cm_2_FD_185820 | JGI IMG/M metagenome (GOLD analysis project Ga0209237, IMG submission 185820) | Grasslands soil microbial communities from the Angelo Coastal Reserve, California, USA - Sample 10_02_2013_1_40cm (SPAdes) (version 2) | ecosystem: Environmental > Terrestrial > Soil >...
CAGCCCATACACAAGACTGGGCACAGCCGTCATCAGCTGGCTCGCAACCAACAGCTTCGATGATGACCACCGCGCCATCAGCCACGGCGTCAGCAGCTCACCCGCGACAGCGCCCGCGAAGAGCGCGGCGGTGGCGGCGCCGGCGGCGCCGTGCGGGCCGGCGCGCTCCATGAGCACCGGCGCCACAGGGAGCAGAATGTTGAAGCTGATCGCGACCGAGATCGCGATGCCCGCGAGCACAAGCTGGGGGACGAATGCGCCTTCGCGTGGAGTGTGGGTAGTGCGCGCTATGGCACCACGTCCGTGGGGAACTGCGACGGGATATTCGTCGGCACGGGCTGCAGGTGATCTTGAACGAAGGCCGTCGCATTCACGAACTGATTTGGGAAAGCGGGGAAGCCGTCGCAGCCCACTGGTGGCAGCGCACCGCGCCAAGCGGCGCTCCCGAAGTCACCGATGTAGACGGCAAAGTGGAAATGAGTTCGCGAACCCATGTCCGCGATGTCGGCGAAGACCTCGCCCCTCGTGACCCGGGTCCCAACCTGGAAACCTGGTCGAGGCCAGACGTGCCAGTACTGCGTGATCACTACCCCAGAGGTCGTCTCGTGCCGGATGAGGATCCCTCCGCGAAACTGCGGGTCGACGATGTAGCCGGCGATCACGCCGTTCGCCGCGGCCATCACCGGCTGGATGCCGGTCTTGATGTCTACTCCTGTATGCAGCCAGATTGCGCCGGTCGAGCTGCACCGTCTGAGCACGGTGCCGTCGCAGTAACGCCACTCGCTGCCGAATCCAAGGCAATGCGGCTGCCAGGTCGGAAGCGGGTACTGAAAGTAAATGGCCTTGCTCGCGGCCGCGGCGATCGCTTCCGCGGCCGACCTAACGCCCGGCATGGGCTGAGGTGTAAGCGCCAGCATCGAGCTGAAGGCGATCGCCGCTGCCATCAGCTTCGCCGCCGCTGGAATCACGCCTAGAGATTAGGCCGTGCGGATGATGCCCGGCAGCGCACGGCCGTCGAGGATCAGCTCGGCCATCAGCTCACCCAGCACGGAAGCAAATTTGAAACCGTGCCCCGAGCAGGCGCTGAGCACGGTCACGCCGGGCAGGTGGTCGGGCGAGGCGGCGAGGAATCGTTCGTCGGGTGTGTTGGTATACATGCAGACGCTCGCATCGACGGCGTTGGTGGTCACGCCGCGCAGGTATTCACTCACGAATTCGCGTAGCGGCCTCAGGTCCTCGTCTCCCACCGTCCGCTCCATGGAGTCGGGATCTGCGTCGCCTCCCTCGTGGTGCACGCCGACCTTGATGCTGCGGCTGTCGGTGGTCGGGACACCGTAGCGGAACCGGCCGTCGGCGAGCTCGCGAATGAAGACCGGAAAGCGCTCGGGCGCAAAGGCGGTTGGATCTTCAGCCGCGAACCATGCGACCACCTGGCGCTCGACCGTAAGCGGCAGGCGGAGCTCGGGCAATAGCCTGGGCGTCCACGCGCCGGCCGTGATGAGCGCGTGCTCGACCACGTATCGGTCACGTGATGTCTCGATCACGACACCGTCTCCGGATGCCTTGACCGCCGTGACCTCGGTCTCGGTCATCATTCGCGCGCCGTCCAATTCGGCGCGCGCGGCAGCAGCGGAGATCGAGCGCTCCGGCCGCAAGAAGCCGGCGTCCTCCTCGTACACGCCAACCTCACCGACTTCGAGCCTGTGCTGTGGGTAGAGGCGATTCATCTCCACGGCGCCGAGCAGCCGGTGCGCAAGGTTGTCCTGTCGAGCGCTCGCGAGCACGCCCGTCACGAGATGCCCCTCAGGCAGCCCGATGGCCAGACCTCCCGCCATTGTCAGCAGCTCGGCGCCGGATTCCTTTTCGAGCTGCCGCCACAGTCTGTGTGCCCGTTGTAGAAGAGGCACGTACTCCGGGCTCTCGAAATAGGCGGTCCGGAAGATGCGGGTGTCGCCGTGCGATGAGCCGCGGTCGTGGCCGGGACGAAAACGCTCGAAACCGATCACTCGTGCGCCACGGGCGGCGAGCCGCCATGCAGACAACGCGCCCATGGCGCCGAGCCCGACCACTGCGACGTCCGCGATCAAGGGCTCTGCGCGATGCCGGCGCCTGGCTCACGCTTCAATCGCTGGCCCAGCAGGCGGGCGCACTCCCGCATCAGGTCCAGGATCTCGTCCTCGATGTCCACCTCGCCCTTGCTCGCGCCGCAGAGGGTGCCGAAGAACTTGCCGTCGGAGGCGAAGACGGGGTACGAGACGAATGTCCGGATCTCGAGCAGGCGGGCGACGCTGCTCTTTGGGAAGGCCCTGGGCACGTTCTTCGAGTAATTGGGAGCGCCCTCGACGACGAATCGGCAGACCGCTTCGGACCACGGAAGCGTCACCCCCTCTGGGATGTGGAAGATCAGGCTCGAGTTGTAGGAGAAGAGGATTCGTTGCTCGTCTTCCTTCAACCTCGTCTCGGCCAGGTACGTCGAGCTCAAGCCTGTCAGCTGCGCGAGCCGCGCAAGGAGCCCTCTGGCGACGGTCTCGAGGTCCTCGCCGGCCGCCGCTGCCTCGGCGAGCAGTTCACGGGCCGTCGGTGCCATGCGTGTCCAACAACCCTAGCGCCGATCACGGTCAGTTTCGGCCGGCCGGCTCCCCCAATTCGAACCCGTGCTCTGTGATCTCGAAACGGCGAACGATCGGCTGGTGGTGCATCGCGCGGGTCTTGAGGACGGTAACGGTGCGCGCAAGCCGGGAGTCATCCTTCACGTACTGGAGCAGGATGACGTTGTCGGCCAAATGCGATAGGCCCTGTTCGGAGATGCGCCTCAGCTCGAACAGCTCCCGCACCTCGACGACCATCATCAAGCTGATGCCGCGGCGGGTGCACCGCTGGACGAGCGAGAACATCCACTCGCGAAACCGCACCGGGTCGCCGGCGGTTGTCATGAGGTCGGGCAGGCTGTCGATGACGATGCGCTTGGCGCCCGAAGCCTCGACCAGGTCGAGCAACTCATAAACCCATTCGTCGATGTACATGTCGACGAGGCTCCGGCTGAGTACGTGCACGCCCTTGTCATCGAGCGACCACCCGAAGCTGCGCACGATCCTGCCCAGCTGAGTCTCGTTTTCCTGGAACGTGGCCAGGATGCCTGGCTGCCCGTCGCGGGCGCCGGCATAGATGAAGTGGAGTCCCATCAGGGTCTTGCCGATGCCCGACGGACCGGCCACCAGCGTAGACGCTCCGGCCCAATACCCTTCCCCGAGCATCTCATCGAGTGCCGCGACTCCGGTTGACACGCGCTGAGTGGTGAGGTTGTAGGTTGACCGATCCTGCGCGTCGGCAAGACGCGGGAAGACGTCGAGGCCTGCCGACGAGATGCGATACGTGTGCTCGCCCGATAAAAATCCGCTGCCGCGGAGCTTCAGCACTTGTAAGACGCGCACCTCACGCTCCGCCGTTTTTTTGTTGTCGAGCGCGATGACGCAGTCGGCGACCGCAAACTCGGCAGCGTCCTGCGCTTGCTCGCGCGTGTACGGGGCGTTCCAGATCGATGTCACGGCGCCGGCCGTTATGCGGCGAGAAAGGCCATACAAGAACTGTGTGAAGTCGCTTTCGCTTTTGGCGAAAGCATGGAATGCCTTGAAGCTGTCGATCACGACGATTCCGGGCCGGATCTCCTTGAGGAAGCCGTCGAAAACGTTTAGGACCTCGCCAAGTCCTTTGTCACTGAGTGCATTTCCCAGGTCCTCGTAGACGACGCGGCGGTCGCGAATGGCTGCTGCATCAAAGAAGTCGAGGGCCTCGCCATAGCGAAGGATCTTGTCGAGAGGTTCCGTCACGGTTGACAGGTACAGCGCGGGCCGGTTGGCGGTCGCGTTGTGGAAGACGTACTGCTGGCTGAGGATCGTCTTGCCGGAGCCAGGAACGCCGATGACGAGGTTGGTCGCGTTCCGGAGGAGACCGCCGTTCAAGATGCTGTCGAGGCGGGGTTGACCGCTCGAGAGTCTTTCGATCACCCGGTTACTTGTGATCGCCGCGTCTCGCGAGCCAGCGCGCTCGTGCCGAGCAGGTCGCGGACCGTTGACACGAGCGTGAGAGGTTCCAGCGGCTTGTGCAAGAACGCGGCCGCTCCCGCCAACAGCGCTTCATTGGCGCTGTCGATCGAAGCCACTGCAAGCACGACGGTCCCGGGTTTGGCGCTGAACTCGGCGCACAGCCGGAAACCCGCGCCTCCGGATATCAGGAGATCGATTACGACGAGGTCGGGCGACCTCTCCTGGAAGAGCAGGGTCGCCTGGCGTGCGTCAAGCGCCAGGCACACTTCGTAGCCCTCCGTACGAAGGAAGTACTCGGCCAGGTCCGCGGCATACCGGTCGCGCTCGGCGATGAGGACGAGAGGCCCAGGGCGTCCCTGGTGGCCGGCCGGAAGGGCAGGCATGCGGCCGCGCTGCAGGTCCTGTGACAGAAGCCTGTGAGCGTCGGCTGCGCTCAAGCCCGCGTCGATCTGGGCTTTGATGAATCGAAGCTGCTCGATCTGGCTGCGCGAGTAGATGCGCTGCGAGCCGTGGCTTCGCTCGGGTTTGACCACCCCGTAGCGGTCCTCCCACGCACGCAAGGTGGAGGTGGGGACGTCGAGCATCCGCGCTGCGGCCCCGATGCTGTATACCGCCTCGCCTTCCTGCTCGCTCATCTCCAAATCATATTCGGGACCTGGCATTGATTAACATACTCTACTCAAAACTTGCGCGCTCAGAGCATTGCATAGCTGTTGCATATATTTTGACGGGATAAGTGCTACGGTGAGGTCTTCCGGACGGGCCGTATGGACGGGAAACGGGTCGGGGTTGACGAGGTATTGAGGAAGGCCGTGGGCACACCGAACGAAGCGGGCGCCCGCCCAGGGGGGCGGGATTGAGTTCGATCAAGGGCGCCGCGGATGGCGACCGACCCATGGCCGGATGGATCGAAGGTGAACCCTTGTATGAGGACAAGCAGCTCGTCATCCGACACACGGTTCCGCCCAACGGCCTCAGCTTTTCCGGCGTCGTCGACCTTTTCAACGCCGACGCGGTAGCCCGTTCTCTTTCCACGCAAATGGACGGAGCGAGCGATCTACACATCGACTTGAGCAAGGTGCAGTTCTCTGATGTAAGCGGGATCCGCGCATTGGTCTCCGCCGCCGAGACCTCGGCCGGCAGCGGGCGCCTGATTCTCCACGGCCTGCCACCACTACTGCAGCGGGCGATGACCGCGGTCGGTTGGAGCGAGTTGCCCGGGCTGGAGCTTTGCGATTGCGGGACCAAGGTGTAGTGCGTCTACAAATGCGCGCATTTAGGTGACCGCCACCGAAACGATCAGAGTGATGATCGTCGAAGACCATCGCATCGTCACCGATGGGCTCGCAGCGCTGCTGAACGGCCAGCCCGACATGGCGGTGGTCGGGAGCGCAGGCTCGGTGGCGGAGTCTCTGACTCGAATCGCGGAGCAGGCACCGGACGTGGTGGTGCTGGACTTCCGCCTGCCCGACGGCACTGGGGCTGAAGCGGGTGCCCGGCTTCGCGAGATCCGTCCGGAAGCGAAGCTCATCTTCCTGTCGCGGGACGACAGCGACGCCGCTCGCATCGCCGCTGTCGAGGCCGGAGCCAGCGCGTTCATCCATAAATCGCGCGCCGCGGCGGAAGTGGTGGAGGCGATTCGCGCCGTCGCACGTGGGGGGAACCTGATCACGCCGAGGACGATCGCAACTCTGCTGAACAAACAGAAGGCGGTCACCAGCCAGCTGCAGAGCCTGACCGTGCGCGAGAGGGAGGTGCTGCGCCTGGTCGCCACGGGAGAGCCCACCCGCGCGATCGCGAGCAGGCTGGGCATCAGCTATACGACTGTTCGCACGCACATACGCAGCCTGGGCCGGAAGCTGGGCGTCCATTCGAAGATCGAGGCCATCACCAAGGCCCGCGAGCTCGGCCTCGTCGACTGACCGTCATGGGCCGAGCATGTAGCCCAGCTTGCGCGGCAGGCGGGCGATCGCCTCAACCAGCGGGCTAGGCTTGCGGCCCTGCTCCTCGGCCGTGTCCTTGGCGATGATCGCCCTCCGAATCAAGGCCGCGCCGAGAGCGCGAAACGGTTGGGGCGGAAAGGATCGAGCTGTCGCATTGACCATGGGCAACCGGACCGCGTCCGAGTCCGCACGTGTCACCAGGTCGGCGAGCACGCGACCGGCAAGGTGCGACGGCGCGACGCCGTTGCCTGTGTAGCCGAGGGCGTAGTGGACGTTCGGAAAGAGGCTTCCGAACGCCGGCAGATGGGTTGGCGACACATCGATCGGACCACCCCACGCATCCACGATGGGAACATCCGCAAAGCTTTTGAACAGGCGCCGGAAACCGGCGGCCGCTTCGGCCACCGCCCTCACGTCGCGGGTGAACGAATCACCGATGGTGGTGCCGGCGCGGCCGCCACCGCCTCCGAACGCGATCCGCCCGTCGCGTGTGGTCCGGAAGTAGCGCACGGATGTGCGCAGGTCGCTCACGATCTCACCGCCTGTCCAATGGATCGCTTTGAGCACATCAGGCGCGGGCGCCGTGAGAACCACGTAGCTGCTCCAAGCGACCAGTGCGCGTCGAAACCACGGCCATCCCATGGCCCAGGCGTTCACCGCCATCACTGCATGTGGCGCGCGCACGGCTCCCCGCGGCGTGATCGCCATTGCGGGCGGGCCAGGCTCCAACCGCGTGACGGGCGTGCTTTCGTGAATGGTGACCCCGCGCTCGAGCAAGACTCGGCGCAAGCCGCGAACCAGGAACGCCGGCTGGACTGACGCGCCGTCCGGCATGAACGCGCCGCCACGAAACGCCGATGAATCGCACCTTGCGCGCACCTCCTCTGCGCTGAGGGGCCGCAGCTCGTTCGCGGCTCCGACTTCACGCGCCAGTTCGACCATCCGCTCGCAAACCGTGAGATGTGGCGCTGCGGTCGCGGCGAAGACATAGCCCGCCTTCCTGAACCACGCGTCGACGCCATGCGTTTCGCAAAAGTCACCGATCGATGTGATGCTCGTGGAGATCGCCTGGCAGGCGCGCACCGCCGCTTCGGCGCCATAGAGAGCCACCAGCCCGTCGAGCTCATCCCACCATCCGCTCGCAAACCCGCCGTTGCGCCCGCTCGGCCCACCGCCACAGATGTCCTGTTCCAGGACCGCGATCCCGAGGTTGGGATTGGCTTCGGTGAGAAAGAACGCTGTCCACAAGCCGGTGAATCCGCCTCCGATGATCACGACGTCCGCGTTGACGTCCTTGTCGAGCGGCGGGCAATCACTGCCCGGCTCTCTCGCCAGCGCTTCACGGAGCCACCAGCTGCGCTGTGCTCCGGGCGTCAGCGCATCGCCGGCGAGGTTGAGGGCTGAGTTCACGGGCATTGGCATCGGCACAGTTTGGCTGTGCCAGACTGAAATGAGTGACGGGTTCAAACGTCGCAGCACTGCTCGAGCACGGCGCGCACGATCATGCCGCGCTCATCGTCCCCGACCGCATCTCTCTCACCTATGCGCAGCTGCGCGATCTCACGGACGATGCGGCCCGCACGCTGGCGTCCCACGGGGTCGGCAAGGGCGACCGCGTGGCGATGGTTTTCCCCAACGGTCCCGAGGCCATCTTTCTCTTTCTGGCTGCCTCGATGATCGCGACGGCTTGCCCGCTCAACTCAGCATATAAAGTGGACGAGTTCCGCTTCTATCTGGAAGATGTCGGCGCGCGATTCCTGCTGGCTCCACCGGGCGAGGCGGACGCCGCGCGGCGAGCCATGCCGGCGAATGGGACGGTGCTGGAGGCGATCCTCGAGAGTGACGGCCGCCTCGACATCCAGGGCCCGAGCATGGCCAAGCATCTCGATTCGTGGGAGCCATCCGCAACCGGCGAAATCGCGCTTGTGCTCCACACGAGTGGGACGACCAGCCGCCCCAAGCGGGTTCCCCTTCGCCACGAGAACCTCACCGCCTCGGTGGCGAACGTCATCGCCACGTACGAGCTGGGTCCGGAAGACGTCTCGCTTTGCATCATGCCGCTCTTTCACGTGCATGGCCTGGTGGCCTCAGCGTTGGCGACATTCGGTTCTCGCGGCACCGTGGTCGTGCCCGATCGATTCAGTCCGCTTGGCTTTTGGCCGCTGATGCAGGCGGCCCGGCCCACGTGGTTCACAGCCTCCCCAACCCCGCACCAGCTGGTGTTGGCGCGCCTTCAGGAGAACCGTCCCGCAGGCGCCGAGCGGCTTCGGTTCGTGCGCTCATGCAGCTCCGCGCTGGCTCCGGCTCAGATGGCGCTCATGGAGGAGCGCTTTGGCGTTCCGGTTCTCGAGGCGTACGGAATGACCGAGGCGAGCCATCAGATGTCGTCGAACCCTCTGCCGCCGGCTCCGCGTTTCGCAGGCTCCGTCGGCCCGGGCACTGGCGTCGAGATCGCCATCTTCGGCGAAGACGGCGCCGCACTATCGCACGGCACCGCCGGCGAGGTCGTCATCCGTGGCCCGAACGTGATGCATGGTTACGAGAACAACCCCGAGGCAAATGCCGGCGCTTTTTTCAACGGCTGGTTTCGCACGGGTGACCTGGGCACGCTCGATGACTCCGGCTATCTGAGGCTCATCAGCCGGATCAAAGAGCTAATCAACCGGGGCGGCGAGAAGATCGCGCCACGCGAGATCGACGAGGTGCTCGAAGGCCACCCGGCCGTGAAGGAGGCGGTTGCCTTCGGCGTCCCGCATCCCACGTGGGGCGAGGAGGTGGCGGCGGCGGTGGTCTTGAAAGCGCCTGCGACCGAGAGGGAGCTGCTCGCCCACTGCCGCGCTCGACTCGCGGACTTCAAGGTCCCCAAGCGCTTGCACATCGTCGAGTCGATACCGCGCACCGCAACCGGAAAGGTCCAGCGCCGGTTCGTCGCCGAACAGCTCACTCACGCGTGAGACTCGTTGTCCTGGGAGCGGGAGCGATAGGCGGATTCCTTGGCGCCCATCTCGCTCGCGCCGGCGCCGACGTCGTCCTCATCGCGCGCGGCCCTCACCTGGACGCGATGCGGGAGTCTGGACTTCGCGTCATCGAAGCCGAGGGTGATTGGACCGTTCGTGTCAACGTGACGGACGACTTCGCGGCGATGCGCGACGCGACCGTTGTTTTCGTGACCCTCAAAGCGCACAGCTTGCCTCCGGTGGCGGACCGCATCGCTTCGAATCTCGGCGCCGCGACGTCGGTGGTCAGCGCCCAGAACGGAATCCCATGGTGGTACTTCCAGCGTCTTGGCGGCGACCTGGATGGAATCCATCTCGAGACCGTCGACCCTGGCGGGACCGTTGCTCGCGCCATCGATCCGGGACGGGTCATCGGGTGCGTCGTCTATCCTGCCACCAGCCTTGTCAGTCCTGGGGTCGTGCGCCACGTCGAGGGCGACCGGTTTTCCCTGGGCGAGCTCGACGGCAGCCAGAGCCCGCGCTGCGTCGAGCTCTCCCATCTGCTCGCGAGCGCCGGGTTGAAAGCTCCCGTCCAGTCGAGGATCCGCGCTGAGCTGTGGCTCAAGCTCCTCGGGAACGCTGTGTTCAACCCGCTGAGCGCCCTGACCCGCGCCACCCTCGGCGAGATGACTCGATCGCCGCTGGTGGCGACTGTCGTGCGCGGGGCGATGGAGGAGGTGGACGCGGTCGCGCGGCGAGTCGGGATCGAGGTCCATGTTTCCATCGACCAACGCATTAAAGGCGCGGAGCGTGTAGGCGACCACAAGACCTCGATGCTGCAAGACCTGGAAGCCCGGCGGCCCATGGAGATCGATGCGCTCACCGGATCGGTGGTGGAGCTTGGCGACCGCCTGGGCGTTCCGGTGCCGCACCTCCGCACGCTCTACGGCTCCGTCAAGCTCCTGCAGGCCGCCAATCTCTAGTCGGGCAACCAGTGCGGCGGCCGGCTCTTGTGGCCGATCGCCCACCTCAAAGTCTCCAGGACCTCCTCGAGGTGATCCCGCATCGCCGCCTCCGCCGCCTCCGGATCGTGGGCGACGATGGCGCTGAAGATCAGCTCGTGCTCGTGCAGCGAGCGCTCTGTCCGCCCCGGACGCAGCATCGTCTGGTACTGGTAGCGCAGGCTCTGCGATTTGAGCGTGCCCACCAGGCGGCCCGCGGTCGGGTTGCGAGCCGCCGCCCAGATCAGCTGATGGAACCGCGGGTTGAGCTCGGAGTAGCCGATCGCGTCTCCGTTGCTGAAGCATCTCCGCATGTCGACGAGCACATGGCGGAGCTCGCGGATGTCACCCGCGGTCGCCTTCGCGGCGGCCTGGCGGGCAAGCAGGCGCTCGAGCGCCGCCCGGACCTCTTCGATCTGCAGTGCCTCTTGCTCTGACACCAGGCGCACGCGCGCGCCCCGGTTGTGCTCTCGCGTCACCAGGCCTTCCTGATCGAGCCTGACGAGCGCGGCGCGAACAGCGGTGCGGCCCGCGCCGAGCATCTTGGACAGGTTGGCCTCGACCAGGCGCTCGTTGGGCTGGAAACGCCCCGCCGTGATCCCCTCCCTCAACCGGCGGTACGCCTCGAGCCCGTCCTCGGAGGCAGCACGCGGCCGCTTCCTGGTCGCCGCCCGGCGAAGGTCCGTTCTTGCCATCGCGCAGATTATCCCCAATAATGTCGACAATCCGACCCGGCGTCACGAATGGGTGATGCCAGAAATTATCCGCAGCGGAGGGGCGATGCTGATGAAGTTCCAGACAGCCGCGCGAAACCGGTGGAGTGGGTCGCAAGCCATTCCAGTCGCTGCTCTCATCGTTCTTGCGGCGTGCGGTGGCAGCTCCACCAGCGGCGGTGGACTGGGTTCAGGCGACCTGCTGGTCGGCGTGATCGCGCCGTTCACCGGGGCAGATGCAGGGCTCGGGCCCGCGTACTACGCAGCCTGCCTGGCGGCCGCTCCCGAGATCAACAACAACGGCGGGGTCGGTGGACGCCAGGTGAAGTGCCAGCAGTTCGACACGCGTGGCGAACCAGCGGACGCGGTGCCTGCGGCCAACCAGATGATCGCGAGCAGCTCCAACTTGATGGCGGCGGTCGGATGCACCTCCGACGAGGCGGCGGCCGTGGCGCCGATCATGGATAGGGCGCATCTCCCGATGTTTTGCATGACCGGGCAGTCGGAGTTCAACAAGACGACGCTCAAGTACTTCCACCGCCTCGTCCCGGCCGACGTGTACGACGCGTTCGCGATGGTGGGCAGCGCCCTCTTCGGGCCCAACCACGCGCCCTACAAGAAGGCGGCGCTGGTGTTCGGTGACGACATCGGCTCCCAGGCCTTCGTTCAGCCGGCGACGAACGCGTTCACGAAGCTCGGCGGAACCATCGCGATCAACCAGCCGATCCACCTCAACGCCTCCTCGTACCGGACCGAGGTCGCCGCGATGCTGAAAGCAAACCCCGACGTCATCCTCACCGAGGCTCTCGGCTCCGCCGGGACATATCTCAAGGAGGTCAAGACGCAGAACGGGGGCAAGATGATCCCGTTCATCGGCTCGTCCGCCACCATCGACCCTGTCTGGTTTCAGCAGGTCCGCGACGCCATCGGGATCGACGACCTGCTCAAGTACTACGCGGGCGTGGACCTCGGCTACACCTTCTCGGGGCCCGCCTATGCCGAGTTCCTGACCAACCTAAACGCTGCGGCGACTCAGTTCGCGGACGCGCCAAAGTACAAGCAGCGTGGATCGACCCTGCACCTCTACGACGGGATCATCATGACCGCGCTTGCGATGGTCGCGACCAACAGCGCCGACCGGACGGTCTACAACCCTAAGATCATCCAGATCGCGAATGGTTCGAGCGGCGCGACCGTCGTCAACACGTACAAGGACGGCGTGGCCGCCATCAAAGCCGGCAAGACGATCCGCTTCGTCGGCGCGGGCGGCGAGAACAACTTCGACCAGTACAACAACTCGCAGTCCGGCTACATCCTGGTCGGCTATGACAAGGATGGCAACGAGGTGCAGGTCGGGCAGTTGACTCCCGATCAGACTGCGAAGCTGATCGCGGCAGGCGGATAGTCCAAGACAACACTCGGAGGAACCGAACGCCGTGGACCTTTATGTAGCGGCGTTCGGCTTCGGGCTGGTGGGCATGTCGGTGATCGCCATCGCCGCGGTTGGCTTCACGATGCAGTTCGGGATCACCAACATGATCAACCTCGCCTATGGCGAAGTGATGATCTCCTCCGCCTATGTCGCGTATTACCTGAACAAGGCCGGCATCACCATCTGGGTTGGGATGATCGCCGGAGCGGTGTTTGGCGCGGTGTTCTCGTTCCTCCTGAACAGGGTTGTGTACGCACCGTTCCTGCGAAGGGGCACATCGCACATCGGGATGGTCATCGTCTCGCTGGCCGTCTCGCTCATGGTCGCGAACCTTTTGCTTCCGATCGTCGGCTACTACAGCGTCTCGTACCAAGACACCACCGGTGGCCTCATCCGTGCGGGCGGAATCGTCCTCACCACCAATCAGATCGCGATCATCGGCGTCGCTGTGGTGCTGATGCTCCTCATCCACGGCCTCCTCAGATACACGAGGCTTGGGAAGGCAATGCGTGCGACGGCAGCCAACCCGACGTTGGCTCGCAACTGCGGCATTCCGACCGGGCGGGTCATCGATGCGGTCTGGCTGATCACCGGCGCCCTTTGCGGCTTGGCCGGCGTGGTCGCGGCGATGAACTCCGACTCCTTCGCCATCGCGAACGGCGCCGGCTTTCTCATCACCGCACTTGCCGCCGCGGTGCTCGGCGGCGCGGGCCAGCCCTACGGCGCGATGATCGGGGCCGTGATCATCGGCATGGTCACCGAGCTGAGCGCTGCCGCGTGGTCGCCTGAATACAAAGAGGTTGTGGCCTTCGGCATCCTCGTTCTGGTGATGGTTCTTCGGCCCCAAGGCCTCCTCGCCAAACGAGGCGCACTGGCAGCCGCCGGATGAATACCTATTACGCGACCAACCTGCTCGTGTACGCAGGCGTCGACATCATCGCCTGCCTGGCGCTCAACATGCAGTTCGGCGTCTCGGGCATCGTCAACTTCAGCTTCATCGTCTTTCAAGCAGTAGGCGCATACACGGCCGCCGTGCTTTCGCTGCCGCCAGATTCCGCCAATGGCGGATTTCAGATCTATTTCGGCGGATATCAGCTGCCTTTCCCGATCCCGTGGATCGGTGGCGCCGCGGCCGGCGGCCTCCTTTCGATCCCGGTGGGATTGGTGGTGCTGAGGAGGCTGCGCAGCGACTACCAGGCCATCGCGCTCCTGGTGCTGTCGATCATCACCAATGCCGTGATCACCAACGCGCGGCCGCTTTTGAACGGCGCGGCCGGCCTGGCCCTGGTGCCGCCGCCGTTCTCCGACCAGATCGATCCCAACACAGAGACTTACCAGTTCCTCTACGTGGGCCTCACCGCCATTTGCGTCGTGATCGTTTTCGTTCTGGTGAACCGGATCGTCGAGTCGCCTTACGGCCGCACGCTCCGCGCGATGCGCGAGCGCGAGCTGGCGGCCATGGCCATCGGCAAGAACCCGGTCCAGCTCAAGATGACTGTTTTCATCGTCGGCGGCGTGATCGCCGGCCTTTCTGGCGCGATCCTCGTCGGATTCATCCAGCTCTGGGCCCCTTCGGTGTGGCTCTATCCGGAAACGATCATCCTGTTCGCCGCTGTCATCGTCGGCGGCCGCGGCAACAACATCGGCGCCATCCTCGGCGCCCTGCTCGTCCCGGTGGGCTTCGAAGAGGTGACACGCTTCATCCCGACCACGATCGGACCCCCGGGCCTGATCCCCGCCCTGCAGTGGGTTGCCATCGGCCTGCTCATCATCGGGTTCCTATGGTTCAGGCCCGAAGGTGTCCGGCCCGAGCCGCGGCACGTGTTCGAAGGCGCTGCCGTGCGCGAAGAAACCGGCTGATGGCTGCAGCGGCGGAAGCGCTGGTCACGCCCGGGCGGCCGATGCTCGTCGCGAGCGACATCCATCGCCATTTCGAAGGCCTCCACGCGGTGGACGGTGTTTCCATCGATGTTCCGTCCGGCCAGATCACCGGCCTTATAGGGCCCAACGGCGCGGGCAAGTCGACACTTCTCGCCGTTCTCGCCGGTACACTGCCCGCGTCGAGCGGCACGATCGTTTTCGATGGCGAGGACATCACGAGCTCCCCCGCATACAGGCGCGCGCGCCGCGGGCTCGTCCGGACGTTCCAGCTGCCTTCAGAGTTTGCGCGGCTGACAGTGCTCGAAAACCTGCTAGTCGCCGCGCCAAAGCACAGAGGCGATTCGCTGTTCGGCGCGCTGATGGGGAAGGGTTACTGGATCGATGACGAGCGGCGCTTGGTCCATCAGGCGCGGGCGCTGCTCGACCGATTTGGCATGAGCGCACAGGAGTCCGACTACGCCGGCACCATGAGCGGCGGCCAGAAGCGGTTGATCGAGATCATGCGAGCCCTGATGCTCCAGCCGCGCCTGCTGCTGCTCGACGAGCCGATGTCCGGTGTGCACCCGAAGATCGTCCTAGAGATCCAGCATTACCTCCAGGACCTGCGCGCCGAGGGCCTGACGATCCTAATGGTCGAGCACGAGCTTCACATGGTGGAGCGGCTGTGCGACTCAGTGGTCGTCATGGCGCAGGGCAAGGTGATCGGAAGCGGGACGATGGCGACCTTGAGGCGGCAGAGGGAGATTGTCGACGCTTACCTTGTCGGATAGCCTGACCCGCGTGGAGGCGCGGCCGGCCCCCAGCCTGCAGGCGCTGGACATCACGTCCGGCTACGGCGGCGTGCCGGTGATACGGGACGTGTCGATCTCGGTCGGGCCCCGCGAGGTCGTGGCGATCATCGGGCCCAACGGCGCGGGCAAGAGCACTCTTCTCAAGAGTCTGGTGGGGATCCTCCGGCTCGATGCGGGCCGGATTCTTCTAGGCGCCGACGACGTCACCGGCCGGTCACCCGAAGAGCTGGCGCGCCGCGGCGTCGGCTATGTGCCGCAAGTCAACGACATCTTCGAGCCGCTCACCGTGCTCGAAAACCTGGAGATGGGCGGCTATTTGTTGAACGCGAGGCAGGTCAAGGAGCGCGTCGGGGAAGTCGGCGCGGTGTTTCCGCAGCTGCCGCCGATGCTAGCGCGGCGCGCGGACAAGCTCAGCGGCGGCGAGCGCAAGATGCTCGCAATCGCGCGCGTGCTCATGCTGGACCCCGACATCCTCATCCTCGACGAGCCCACAGCGAATCTATCGCCAAAGCTGGCCGACAGCCTCCTGCGAGAGCAAGTACGGAGGCTCGCGGGACTAGGCAAGGCGGTGGTGCTGGTCGAGCAGCGTGCCAGGGCTGCGCTGCAGATCGCGGACTGGACAAGCGTCCTCGTCTCCGGCTCGGTTCGGCTGGAAGGACGGCCGAAAGAGCTCCTCGACCGCCAGGACTTCGAGGAGCTGTTCCTGGGAGCGGGCACAGAGCTGGCTGCGTCAGACAATTCAAAGCTGGAGGAAGCATGAGGCTGCTGATGTATCTGCACGATGGCGCCCCGAGGCTGGGCGCGCTCCGTCCTGGCCACCAAGACGAGGTGGTCGACCTCGGCGGGGTGGCGCGCGATTTGCTGGGCTTGATCGCCGCCGGTGAGCGCGGATTAGAGAAGGCGCAGAAAATCGCGGCGGGTGCATCGTCGCGTCCTCTCAAAGGTCTGAAACTGCTGCCGCCAATCGATTCCCCGCCCGGAAACATCATCGCAATGGGCCGCAACTATCAGAAGCATGCCGAGGAAACCGCCTCGGACGGCGACGTCAAGCCGCCGACCATCTTCACGAAGGCGATAACCAGCATCGCCGGGCCGTATGACGACATCACGATCGATCCCTCGATCAGCGACGACATCGATTGGGAGGTGGAGCTGGGCCTCGTGATCGCCAAGCGTGGTGCGAATATTTCCCGTCGCGACGCGATCAGCCATGTGTTCGGCTATTTCGTGCTCAACGATGTCAGCGCGAGGGACATTCAGAACGGCTGGGGCGGCCAGTACTTCAAAGGCAAAAGCCTCGATCGTTCCTGTCCCACTGGACCATGGGTGGTGACAGCGGACGAGGCTCCAGACCCTCGCAATCTCGCGTTGCGCCTCACCGTAAACGGGGTCGTGAAGCAAGATGGAAACACGCGGGACATGATCCATCCCGTCGACGCGATCATCGAGTGGGCGTCGAAAGGGATGACCCTGCTGCCGGGCGCAATGATCGCCACCGGTACGCCGGATGGAGTTGGCTTTACTCGCACTCCGCCCGAGTTCCTACATCCCGGCGATGTGATGGAGACCGAGGTCTCAGGGATCGGCCTCCTTCGAAACCGCATGGTGGCGGCGAAGGTTGATGCCCTAGCCGATCACTCCCACCGCGGCGCCTAACGAGCGAAGCAGCGGGCGCACTTCGCTCCAGCGCGGCCGCGCGGCGGGCAGGGCGGGGGCCAGCGTTTCGGCGAACGCGTCGACGACCTCGCTATCCCATTGCGTGCCCCGACCTCGGAGCAGCTCACCAAGAGCCACCTCCGCATCGAGCGCCTTGCGATAGGGCCGGTCCGATGTCATCGCGTCCCACGAGTCGGCAACGGCGATGATCCGCGCGCCCAGCGCGATCGCCGCGCCGGCGAGCCCGCGCGGATAACCAAGCCCGTCCATCCTTTCGTGATGCGCGAGCACGAGCTCGCGCCCACGCCGATACTCCGGGAACTTGGCAAGGATATCGGCGCCGGTCTCCGGATGCTTCTTCATGAGCTCGAACTCAGCCACTGTCAAGCGGCCCTGCTTGTGCAGCACCTCGTCCGGGATGGCGATCTTTCCGAGATCGTGGACGCGAGCGGCGAGACGGATCAGCTCCACCTCCTTATCCGGCAGCCGCAACTGGCGCGCCGTGCGTACGGCGTGGTCGGCGACGCTCTGCGAATGCTCGAACGTGTACGGGTCGCGGCGATCCACCACGTCCGCCATCGCCTCCACCGCGGCTATCGTCTGCTCCATCAGCTGAAGGGACCGCGTCAGCGCGAGCTGGATGGCAGCGATCGGGATCATCATCACGAGCGCCAGCCACGGCCGGCCCGCAGAGAGGATGGCGAGGAGGTAGCCCGCCACGTACAGCGCCGCGGCCTGCTTGCCGTCGGCGGCGGCGACTTCGGACCAGATCTCGACCGGGTTCCGGCGGTTGTGGAGGCCGGCGGCCGTGAAGACCAGGCCCGTGCTGACGGCGTACATCACCGCTCCCGCCAGGATTGCGGCCGGCAGGTCGGCGCCGAAAGCCACGCCCCGATATACGAGCGCTGAAAACCCACCCGCGACCATCAGCTGTGATGTGTTGAAGACGAGGTCGACCGGCTGCCGGCGGTGATACCCGGTGGCCGGGTTGCGGCGAAGGCAAAGGACACCTTCCCCGAGCAGCCGACTCAAACCGATCAGCCCCACCGCCGCCGCCGGCGAAAAGAGGAGGACGGCGGCCATGTAAACAGCCGGAGCGGCATCGGCCTTGTAGCGCGGGGATACCGCCACCGGGAAGTTGGCGGCGAGAGCGCCCAGCAAGACGAGGACTCCCATGAGCAGCGGGTCTCCCGGTCCGTCGGCGGCTCCCGGCAGCTTGAGTAGCCAGGCCGCGAGCACGACGGCCGGGTAGGCCATTGCAAGCAGGTAAGCCCTAAGCACCGGTGTCATCGCGGGAGCCGCTTAGGGGAGGCCGATCCCGCCGCCGAACGTGGTCGTCTTGCTGCTGTTGTAGGCGTAAAGGTTCGCCGACGTCCCCAGCAGCGACAACGAAGCCGTCACGTGCGTGTTGACGGGCAGCCCGACCTTCAGAGTCGGATCCAGCGAGCAATAACTGCCGGCGCTGGCGTTCGTGACCCCCATGACCAGCATGCCGGCGCACACGGCAAAACCCAGAACCACCCGTCTCATCCCAATCCCACCTTTCCCAATGTTCAGCCGGTATGAGGCTGATCACTGAAATTTATGAAGATCGGTGTTGGGAAAGGTCAAGAACGTGTTAAGAGTTCTTCAGGCGCGCATCCGGCCACTTTGCTCGAGGGCAGAAGCTGACCGCATAAAGAACACACGTGAGGCTCCCGGCCGGTAGGCCGGATTCACTCCGGCCGTCCCAGCGTCGAGTGCGGCTCCGGGCATTGCGCGGCGTCAATATTTCGCCCATCCCAACCCCGGGAAGGTGAAACCGGCAGGTTTCCGCTCATATATCCAACTGGTATTGCCCAGCTTTCTCATCCTGAATACGTGTGGTCCGGTAATTCCGCGCGCTTGCTGACCACTTCTAAAAAGTGGTATTGACCACCTCGCCAGTTTGTGCTTTACTTCCGCCGATGCGAAGCGCTAGAGGGCCATACCACTTCGTCAAAAAATTCGTATGACGAAAACGGACGACACTCGCGACAGGGTGCTGGACCTGATGGAGTCGCTCGAGGTGGGTGAGGCCATCCCATCCGAGCGGCAGCTCACCCACGACCTTGCGGTGTCCCGCCTGACCATCCGCGCGGCCCTCGACGAGCTCGTCCGTGACGGCTACCTTGACCGCCGTCACGGCAGCGGCACCTACGTGACCGAGCCCAAAATCGCCCAGCCGTTGACACTGACCTCCTTCAGCGAGGACATGCGTCGGCGCGGGATGGTTCCGGGCAGCCGCACTCTCGAGCTCGCCACCACATCGGCCGGCGCCCGCCTGGCCCGCCGCCTCCAGGTCTCTCCCTCGGAGCGCCTGGTCCGGGTGAAGCGGCTCCGCATGGCGGACGCGCAACCGATGGCGATGGAGGTTCTGCACATCCCGGAGGCCCTGGTCCCCGGGCTGACCAAGGCCGATCTCGAGAACCGCTCCTTCTACGACCTGCTCGGCGAGCGGTACGGAATCGTGATCGCGTCCGGCACCCAGAGCATCGAGCCCACCGTGACCAACGAGGAAGAATCGGAGGTGCTGGGGGTGCCCCTGCACACGCCGGCCTTCCTGTTCGAGCGGACGACGTACGCCGAGTCAGGGCGGATCGTCGAGTTCGTCCGCTCCATCTATCGCGGCGACCGCTATCGCCTGGTCGCCGACCTGACCCCGCAGCGGAGCCGAAACGGGCGCGTGGCCGGCGCCTCGCGAAGGCAAGACCGCACCGGCGAAGGTGCAATACGGCGACAGCAGCCCGGGCGCGCAGGCGCCTCATTCAAGCCTTAGGGGGAAAACCAAGATGAACCCGCGGAAGCTCTTGTTCAGCGTCGCGGCCGCGTTCGCGCTGCTCGCGACGGCTTGTGGAGGCACGACCTCCAGCAACACGACCGGCAACGAGTCCGGAACGCTCACGGTCTGGCTCATGAACGGGAGCGCGCCGCAGAGCGTCGTCGATGGCGTCAACGCCGATTTCAAGGCCAAGCATCCGAACGTCACCGTCAACGTCGAGATTCAGCAGTGGTCCGACGTGACCACGAAGCTGGACACCGCGTTCGCCGGCAGCACGCCGCCGGACGTGATGGAGCTCGGCAACACGCTGGTCGCAAAGTACGCCGCGGCCGGCGCCCTTCAGGACATCTCCTCGAAGAAGGGTGGCTTCCAGAACTCTGGAACCTGGCTGCAGTCCCTGACCGACTCCTGCACCTACCAGGGCAAGCTGTACTGCATTCCGTACTACGCGGGCAGCCGCGCGATCATCTATCGGACTGACATGTTCGCCGCAGTCGGCGCGACGCCGCCGACCAGCATTGACGAGCTGGCAACCGTGGGCCAAAAGCTCATGGGTAAGTACGGCTCCGACCCCAACTTCTCAGCGCTCTACTTCCCGGGCAAATACTGGTACGCCGCGGCGCCATTCGTGTGGGACTTCGGCGGCGACATCGCCACCCAGTCAGGGTCCAAGTGGCAGGGAGCGATCAACAGCGCGCAGTCTCAGCAAGGACTGACTGTGCTGCGCAACCTCGTGGCCAACCTCTCGCGCGCCGACAAGACGGGCGACGAGCTGAAGCAGGACCAGGCTTTCGCCCAGGGTCACATCGCGATGATCGTCGCCAATGGTTGGGAGGTCGGCGTGATCACCGACCCGAAGAGTGGCGACCCGACCCTCAAGGACAAGCTTGACGCGTTCCCGATCCCGAGCCACAACGCCGGCCAGACCGCTCCGGTCTTCCTCGGCGGTTCGGACCTCGCCATCGCCGCCAAGAGCAAGCAGCAGGCGCTCGCCCAGGAATGGGTCGGGCTGCTGGGCGGCACCAAGGCCCAGAGCCAGATGGTGACCGTGGGCGGGGTGATCCCGAACACGACCTCCCTGGTCTCGCTGAGCAGCGGGCTGCCGGCGAAATTCGCCGCCGCCGCCAAGGTCAGCCGCTTCACGCCGAACTCGCCCAACTGGGCGAACGTCGAGTCGGCTAACGTGCTGCAAGACATGCTGGTGTCGATCTTCACCGGGAAGTCGACTATTCCGGCTGCCACCTCGGCCGCCAACGACAAGATCACGAACATACTCAACAGCTAGATCAAAAAGGACCAAAGGGGGTCGGCTTCGATGGGAGTGGCCGGGGACGCACGCGCGAGCGTCGTCTCCCGACGACACATGGAGGCCGGCTCCTGGCGGCTCGTGCTCGCCGGCCGTCTTCTGCCTTACGCGCTGATCGGGCCGGCTCTGCTCGTCATCATCGGCGTGCTGGGCTATCCGCTGGGAACGCTGCTGTGGCTGTCGACCCAGCACTACGGCTTGCGCGAGCTCTTACAGCACCAGGGCGTGTTCGTCGGACTGAAGAACTTCCAGGCCTTCAGCATCGATCCGCAGTTCCGATACGTGGTCCAGGTCTCGGTGATCTTCACGATCGTCAACGTCGGCCTTTCGATGTTCTTCGGCACGTGCATCGCCCTGCTTTTGGAGCGAGTGAGCCGGCCCGTCCGCGTCCTGCTCAGCGCCGGCCTGGTGCTGGTGTGGGCCACGCCCTCGATCCCGGCGATAAACCTGTGGCAGTGGATGTTCGACTACGAGTTCGGCGTCATCAACTGGCTGCTCACGCATCTCGGCGCGGGCAATTACATCCACCACAACTGGTTCGAGAATCCGATCCAGGGCTTCGCCGTGATCACGGTGATCGTCGTCTGGGGCGCGATTCCCTTCCTCGCGCTGATGCTCTACGCCGGATTGACCCAGGTGCCGCGCGAGCTGGTTGAGGCGGCCGAGATCGACGGCGCGCGCCCGTGGCAGGTGTTCGCCATGGTCACTATCCCGATCCTTCGCCCGGTCTTCCTCGTCCTGTTCAGCCTCTCCACCATATGGGACTTCGGTGTTTTCAACCAGGTCTGGGTGCTCTTGAACCAGCGGCCGAACAAGGACTACTTCCTGATCTCCGTCTATTCCTTCCAGGAATCGTTTCGCGTGAGCCAGTACGGCCTTGGGTCGGCGGCTGCGGTCGTGATGGTTGCGATTCTGGTCGTGGTCACCTTCTTCTACGTGCGGCAGACGGTTCGCCTCACCACGGAGGCGATATGAGCCGGCGCGGGGCGCAGAGGACGCTCTTCGATTCGGTGGCCGTGTTGATTCTCGTGGTGATGCTGTTCCCCATCTACTGGATGGTCTCGACCGCGCTCAAGCCGGGCAAGGACATCTTGAGCCTGACGCCCGTGTGGTTTCCGTCGAACGTGACGCTCGACAACTTTCGTACCGCGATGAGCCAGCCGTTCTTCTGGAACGACGTCGTCAACAGCCTCACCGTCGTCCTCTCAGTTGTCGCCATCTCCATCGCGCTGGCGTTCCTGGCGGCGGTCTCCGTGGCGCGCTTCGGCTTCCGTGGCCGGACTGCGTTCGTCGTGATGGTCATCGCCGTCCAGATGGTCCCGCTCAACGCGCTGGTCATCCCGGTCTACCTGCTGCTCGACAGCGTCGGCCAGGTCGACAGCCTGCTTGGCGTCATCGCCTACTACCTGGCGATAGTGCTCCCGTTCATGATCTGGACGCTGCGCGGGTTCGTCGCCAACGTGCCGGTGGACCTCGAGGAGGCGGCGATGGTCGACGGCGCCACGCGCGTCAGCGCGTTTGTGCGCATAGTGTTCCCGCTCGTCGCGCCGGGCCTCGTCGCCACGGCCATCTACGGCTTCATCCAGGCATGGAACGAGTACATCATCGCCTACGTGCTCCTGAGCTCCAACTCGAAGCAGACGCTCACCATCTGGCTCGCCTCGTTCACCACCCAGCACGGAACCGATTGGGGTGGGCTCATGGCTGGGGCGACACTGACGGCTCTGCCTGTCGTGGTCTTCTTCCTCATCGTGCAGCGACATGTGGTGGGTGGGCTGACCGCGGGGGCGGTCAAGGGTTGATCGTGGACTCGCTGGAGCGCCTCGCCGATCGCTGCCTGCTGCCCGGGTTCATCGGCACGGAGGCCCCCGACTGGATCCTTCGTCGCGCCGCCGCGGGGCTCGGCGGTGTGTGCCTGTACGCGCGCAATGTGAGCTCTCCCGCCCAACTGGCGGCGCTGACCGCGCGGCTGCACGCCGAGAACCCACGGCTGGTCGTTGCTGTTGACGAAGAAGGGGGGGACGTCACGCGCCTCGAGGCGGCTTCAGGCAGCTCGTATCCCGGCAACCTCGCGCTCGGCGTGGTAGACGACGTAGACCTCACGCGTGCGGTCGCGCGGTCGATGGGCGCGGACCTCGCCGCGGCTGGCATCGACCTTGACCTGGCACCCGTCGCCGATGTGAACAGCAACCCGATCAATCCAGTCATCGGGGTGCGCGCGTTCGGCGCGCGGCATCCGCTCGTGGCCCGCCACACGGCTGCGTGGATCGCGGCGCTGCAGGAGGCCGGGGTCGCCGCCTGCGCCAAACACTTCCCCGGACACGGCGCCACATCGCTTGACTCGCACCTTGCCCTTCCGGTGGTAGACGAGGACCCGCATGAAGGGGCGCTCGATCCCTTTCGAGCCGCGATCGCAGCCGGAGTGCGCGCGGTGATGAGCGCGCACATCGTGGTTCCGTCCACCGACAGCCTGCCTGGGACGATCAGCAAAAAGGTGATGACCGGCCTCCTCCGTGGCGAGCTCGGCTTCGACGGGCTGGCGGTCAGCGACGGGCTGGAGATGCGAGCGATCGCCGGCGGTGTCGGCATCGAGGAAGGCACGGTGCTTGCGCTCGCCGCCGGATGCGACCTGCTCTGCGTCGGCGGGGGCCTGGCCGGCGAGGACATCGCCGACGAACTTCGTGGCGCCATCGTTGCCGCGGTGAGGAACGGCCGGGTCAGCGAGGATCGGCTGGTGGAGGCCGGCGGCCGCGTCGACCGACTTGCGTTGTGGAGATCGGCTCAGGCACCGTCACACGCGAGCGATCCCAGCGTTGGATTGATCGCGGCGCGGCGCGCCCTGCGCGCCGAGGGGTCGGTCAAGGTGGACCGCCGGCCGGTTGTCGTGCAGCTCAGATCCATGCCGTCGCAGGCGGCGGGTGTGGTCCCGTGGGGACTGGCCGCTCCGCTCAGAGAGCTCGGCATGCGCCCGACGTCGATCGAGCTCGACCATCAACCCGCGAGCGCGAGACTGGAGGGCATTCTCACCGAGGCTGCGGGCCGCTCCCTGGTGATCGTCGCCAAGAATCTTCACCGTCATCCCTGGATGGTCGCCGTGGCCGAAGGCTTGCTGGCGCACCGACCGGATGCGGTCACGGTTGAGATGGGCCTGCCCGCATGCCGGCCCGCTGGGTCTGCGGCTTATATCGCCACCCATGGCGCCGCGCGAGCGTGCGGCATAGCGGCGGCTGAGGCTCTGACCGGCAGATGAGCGAGAACGCCCACCCACGCGCCGATGCGATGGACTCGCTGACCACCCGCGAAATTCTTGCGCTCATGCACGGCGAGGACATGCGCGCCGTAAAAGCCGTGCAGCCCGCGCTTGGCCCGATCGCCGACGCGATCGAGCAGATCAGCGCCCGGCTGCGCTCGGGCGGCCGCCTTCACTACTTCGGGGCCGGGACGAGCGGGCGCCTGGCCGCTCTCGACGCGGCCGAATGCCCTTCCACGTTCGGCGTCCCGCCGGAGATGGTCCAGGCCCACGCCGCCGGAGACGGCGAGGCCGAGGATGACGATCGCATGGGCGCCGCGGATGCGCGTCAGGCTGGGCTCGGCTCGCGTGACGCGGTTGTCGGCATCAGCGCGAGCGGGCGCACCGCTTATGTGCTGGCCGCGGTCGGCGAGGCGCGTCGCGCAGGCGCTCTCGTCGTCGGGCTGACCTGCACTCCCGCGTCCCCACTCGCGGCGGCCGCGGACATCGCGATCGAGGTCGATGCCGGCCCGGAGGTCATCGCCGGCTCGACACGGCTCAAGGCCGGCACGGCACAGAAAGTGACGCTGAACATGATCAGCACCGGCGTATTCACCCGGCTCGGCCACACGTATCGTGGCCGGATGGTCGGCGTCATCCCCGCAAACGCAAAACTGCGCGGCCGCGCGTCGCGCATGGTGCGAGAGCTGACCGATCGCCTTCCCGATGACGTCGATGCCGCGCTCCGCGATGCAGGCGGGAACGCAAAGGTGGCGATTCTCATGCTTCGCTGCGGCATCGATGCAGCAGGCGCCCGCTCGCGCTTGTCGGCTGCGGGCGGCGATCTTGCGGTCGCCCTGGGCGAGAAGAGAGTTCCGTGAGCATCTTGCTGCGCGGGCGCGTCCATGGCTTGAAAGGCCCGGTCAACGGCGTCCTGGTCGAAGGCGGGCTGATCACGTGGGTTGGCGCCGGAAAGCCGCCAACCCGACCCGACGAGGAGCTGGCCGCCGGTCCAGGAGAGGTGATCGCTCCAGGCTTCATCGATCTACAAGTCAATGGGTTTCAGGGTCACGACGCGGCCGGCGGCCGGGATGAGATCGCGGCCATGTCGGAGCTTCTTCCGTCGACCGGCGTCACCGCCTTTCTGCCCACATTGATCTCGGCTCCGGTTGCCACGGGGGCTGAGTTCGCGGCCAGCGTGGCGGCCGCCGCCGAGTCGCCGGGCGCGCGGGTGCTGGGGGCGCACATCGAGGGACCGTTCATCAATCCTTCGTTCCGAGGGGCGCACGAGCGCGAGTGCCTCGCCGATCCGAGTCCTGCGAGCGTGGAGGTGATCGCTTCGGCGCATCCCCACCTGGTGACGCTTGCACCTGAGCTACCGGGCGCGCTCGACGCGATCGTTCGGCTGGTGCGGGCCGGCGTCGTCGTGAGCGCTGGTCACACCGGCGCGGACTACGAGCAAGGTCGGCGCGCGATAGCGGCCGGTGTCCGATTTGGGACTCACATCTACAACGCGATGCCGCCCGTCCACCATCGACGACCCGGAATCGCGCTTGCGCTCCTGCTGGACAGCCGCGTGTCTGTGGGCTTGATTGCGGACGGCGAGCACATTCATCCCGCGGTTTGCGCGCAGCTGGTGCGCGTGAAGGACACGGCGCGCATCGCGCTCACCACCGACCAGACCGCGGCGGCGGGTTCGCCGCCCGGCCAGTATCGCCTTACCGGCAGGGCGGTCGTGAGCGACGGGACGGTGGTGAGGCTGGAGGACGGAACGCTGGCCGGCAGCGCGGCGACGATGGACGACATCGTGCGCCGGATGACCGCAATCCCCGGGATGAACGCCACACGCGCGATCACGATGGCGTCCGCGGTTCCAGCACGCGTTCTCGGCGAACGGGGACTCGGCCGCATCCGCGTTGGCGGCTGCGCAGACCTCGTTGTGCTCGATGGCGACCTTCGCGTCCGGCTGACCATGGTCGGAGGCAAGATCAGGTTCCGAAAGTGAACCGGTTCCGCGACGAGATCCTCGAGCAGCCCGAGGTCGCAGCGCGGCTTATCCAGAAGAGCCGGGCGGCGATCGATGCGTTCGGCGCGCGCTATCGCGAGCTGCGCCCGCGTGGTTTCGTCATTGCGGCGCGAGGCAGCTCCGACCATGCCGCCCTATACGCGAAGTATCTCTTCGGGCGGCGCAACCGCGCGCTTGTGTCGCTGGCCGCGCCGTCGCTGTTCACTCGATACGCGAGCCCTCCAAGGCTTGATGGCCAGTGCGTGATCGGCATCTCGCAATCGGGCGCGTCGCCAGACGTGGTCGCAGTGGTCGAAGAGGCGGTTCGGCAGGGAGCGATGACGGTCGCGATCACAAACGATCCTGGCTCAAAGCTGGCATCGGTTGCGGAACTGGTCTTGGCGCTGGATGCGGGAAAAGAGCAGAGCGTGCCGGCTTCGAAGACCTATACCGCGAGCGTTCTCGGGCTCGCCCTGATGTCACAAGCGATCGACGGCGACGACGCGTTCGAAGCCGCGCTGCGGAGGGTCCCGGACAGCATGACCGGCGCGCTGAAGGTCGAAATGGATCTCGACAAGCTCGTCCCCACGCTCGACGGTCCGCGCGCGATCGTGCTCGGCCGTGGTTTCAACTTCTCGACCGCCGAGGAGGTCGCGCTCAAGCTCACCGAGACCAGCTACGTGCTCGCTCGCGCGTGGTCGGTCGCAGACTTCGAGCACGGGCCGATCGCGGTCGTCGAACCGGGCTTTCCGGTGTTGCTGGTCGGCGGCGGTGGCTCGGTCGCGGGCGACCTCGAATCGATCGCGACCCGACTTCTGGACTACGGTTGCCGCGTGGTTGGCCTCTTCGATTGCGCGATCACGCCGCGAGGCATCAAATCGGCGGCTGTCCATGACTCGGGGCTGCCGGAGGAGCTGACACCGTTGACGCTCGCGGTGCTCGGCCAGCTGCTCGCGTACCACGTCGCGCTGGCGCGCGGCGTCGACCCCGACCAGCCGCGCGCCCTCCGCAAGATCACGCGGACCTGGTGAGAACGGCAGGATGCCGCCGAAAATGAGGCCGGGCTGCTTTCTCGGCCTCGACATCGGAGGCTCGTCGAGCCGGGCTCGATGTGTCGAAGACGGCCGCATCGTCGCGGAGGCACAGGGTCCGGGCGCGAACGTCGCTGCCCTGCGGCCTCGCACGGTGGAGGGTCGAATCGGGGCGCTGCTTGCCGGGATGGGCGCGATCAGCGCCGACGCATGCTGTGCCGGCAGCGCCGGCGCGGAGGTTCCTGTAGGACGTGCGAGACTCGAGCGCCTTCTGACCGCGGTGTTGCCGGGCTGCAAGGTAACCGTGGTCCACGACGCGAGGCTGGTCCTGGCTGCGGCGGGAATCGACTATGGCATCGCGCTCATCAGCGGCACGGGCTCGGTGGCATACGGCCGCGATCGCGATGGGCGGGAAGCTCGGGCGGGGGGATGGGGCTGGCTTGTCGGCGACGATGGAAGCGGAGCGTGGCTCACACGCGAGGCATCACGGGAGGTGCTGCGCCGTTCCGATGCGGGCGAGCAGTTGGGGAAGCTTGGCGAAGCGATGCTTGGGGTGACCAGAGCTCGCCACGCAACCGATTTGATGGGCAGACTGCACCGGTTGAACGAGCCAGGCGAATGGGCTGCGCTTGCGGGTGTCGTGTTCGAATCGGCGGGTGAAGATCCAGGCGCCGCATCCCTCGTCGAGCGTGCGGCATTCGCGCTGGCCGACCTTGTGGAATCGGTGCGGAAGAGGCTCTCGATCGATGGTCCCGTGGTGCTTGCGGGTGGGCAGCTCCTGAATCAACCTCGGCTGGAGACGGCCGTCCGGCGGCTGCTGGGTGCGGCAATACGTCTCGAAGAGCCGCCGGTGGCGGGCGCCGTCCGCCTGGCCGAGCTCAGCCTGACGGTGTAGACAGGCGTCTGGGGTCGAGCAGGCCCAGCAATCGATCCCGCCGGCGCCACTTCGCGGTGACTCGCTCTCAACCGGAGGTCATGCGCCGCGTGGGCATAGAGCTGCTCCGGCGTCTCGGGCATTCTCAGACGAATAGGGGCTCGGTTCGGGAGCGCTCCAGCATCGCGGTCATCTCCGTATCGGTGGGCCGTTTTTCGAAACGCTCGGCGGCGTCGAGCACGCGAGGCAGCAGATCGATGTCACCGACCGTGTTCAAAAACACGCCCGGCCTGCCCAGCACCCACCACACGGCGAGGTCGATGTCCGCCTGAGCCTCGAGAGGCTCATACCAGGTGGTGCGCGTGCGCTCCCGACCCAGCCATGGGCTGGCGGCGATCGACTTGATCGTCTGCACGGCGACGTTGCGCTCGGCGCACGTCCGCGCCAATGCGTCGAAATTCTCGGCGTAGTAGGGCAGCTGCATGGTGACGAAGTTGTAAGGCAGCAGAACTGAATCGAAATCGAAGCGCGCCAGCGACCGCCGGTGGTTGGCCGCGATCTGCGCCCCGTGTCCAGTGACACCGATCCACCTCACGAGACCCTGGTCGCGCGCTTCCACGGCCGCGTCAATCGCACCTCCGGGGCTCAGCGCGGTGTCCCAGTCGATGGGGTCGGCGAGACTGTGCAGCTGCCAGAGGTCCACATGGTCGACGCCAAGCCGGTCCAGCGACCGATGCAGATCCTCGCGCGCACCCTTGGCATCACGAGAGCCAGTCTTGGTGGCGAGGAAGAAACGGTTCGGCTCGCGCTTCAGCCACGGGGCGATGCGAAGCTCCGAGTCCCCGTAGCCGGCGGCGGTGTCGATGTGGTTGACGCCATGGCGGAGGAGGACATCGAGCGTCCGGTCGGCGGCCGACTGGGTGACGTTCGAGAGTGACGCGGCGCCGAAGATCGTCCGGGTGCTCCGATGACCAGTGCGCCCGAACTCGTCGAGCGGAACGCTCACTGGACTACTGAAGCGCCTTACCGGTGGGGCCGTCGAAAAGGTGCAGGCGCCGCATGTCCACCCCCAGCCGCACACGGTCACCCGGGTTGATCTTGAGGTTGGGATCGACGCGGGCGGTGATCGCGTCGGCGCCCACCTGCCCATAGATGAACTGGTCTGCGCCGAGCACCTCCGCGACCTCGACCTTCAGGTCAAGGCCGGAATGGCCATCGCGCGGATGCTCGGTCAGGGCTTCAGGCCGAATGCCTAGCACGCCCTTGTCAACGCCGGGCGGCCGCGGCAGCTCGAGCTCGAAGCCTGACGCTTTGGCTGTCGTGCCCTGAATCGTGACCGGGATGAAGTTCATCGTCGGGCTGCCGATGAAGCCCGCGACGTACATGTTGGCGGGGTCGTCGTAGATCTCGCGAGGTGGCGCCACCTGCTGAAGCACACCGTCCTTCATGACCGCGATCCGGTCGCCCATCGTCATGGCCTCGACCTGGTCATGGGTGACATAGATGAACGTCGCGTGCAGCGCGCGGTGCTGCTTCTGGAGCTCGATCCGCGTCTGGACGCGCAGCTTGGCGTCGAGGTTCGAAAGCGGTTCGTCGAGCAAGAAGGCCTGCGGCTCGCGCACGATGGCGCGGCCGAGTGCTACACGCTGCCTCTGGCCTCCCGACAACTGGCGCGGTTTCCTCTTTAGCAGCGGACCGAGCTCCAGTATGTTGGCTGCGCTGTTCACGCGGCGCTGGATGTCCTCCCGCGGCGTACCCCGCATGCGCAAACCGAATGCGAGGTTGTCGAACACCGTCATGTGGGGATAGAGCGCGTAAGACTGGAACACCATCGCGATGTCCCGGTCCCGCGGAGGCGTGTCGTTGACGACCCTGTCCCCGATCTTGATCTCGCCTTCGGTCACCTCTTCGAGGCCCGCCAGCATGCGCAGCGCGGTCGACTTGCCGCAGCCCGACGGGCCGACGAGGACCATGAACTCCGTGTCTTTGACCTCGAGGTTGAAGTCGTTGACGGCCAGCGTCCCACCGGCGAACCGCTTGGTCACGTGCTCGTAAGTCACAGATGCCATTTGCCGTTAATCCTAATTCAACCTTTCGGACGGTTCAGAACGTTCTTTTGCACGGCTCGGCGGAGCTGGGCTGCGGTGTCCTCCGGCCGGGTGTCGTTCACGAACGTGCCCGCGCCGAGCTCGACGCCGGCCAGGTACTTGAGTCGGTCGTCCCGGCGGTGGGGCGGGTAGAACTCGACATGAAGATGGGCTTGGGGCCATTCCCGCCCGTCCGTGGGGGCCTGGTGCATCGCCATCACATAGGGCGTCGAGAATCCGAAGTGGCGGTCGTACATGCCCGCAACGTCCAGGAGGGCCCCTGCCAGGTCCCACCGCTCCGCGTCATCGAGGTTGGCAATCGATGCAACGTGACGTCGCGGATAGACGTGTACCTCATATGGCCACCGAGCGGCGCGTGGTACGAAAGCGACCATGGCACCCACGTCACAGACGCGTCGCGGTCCTGTTGACTCGAGACCCAGCTCGGTGCAGTGGAGGCACTCGCCTCGGGAGGCGAGGTGCTCGCGTGAGGCGTCCAGCTCGGCCTGCGCGAACGGCGGCACGAACGGCAGCGCGTAAATCTGACCGTGCGGATGGTGCAGCGTGACACCCACCTCTTCGCCCTTGTTCTCGAAGATGTACACGTAGGCGACCTCGCCGCGCGAGCCCAGCTCGCGGTAGCGGTCGGCCCAGACGTCGATGAGAAGCCGCACCCGGTCGAGCGGAAGCTGCGCCAGCGTGAGCTTGTGCTCCGGCGTGTAGACGACGACCTCACAGCCGGTCATCGGGGGGCGGACCGGCCGGCCGCCCCGCCGGTCCGGTCCGAATGCGGGGAATCGGTTCTCGAACACGACGACCTCGAACGTATCCAGCGGGACCTCGGAGGCGCCGCCGTCCCCGGTCGGGCACAGTGGGCAGAACTCGGTGGGGAGGAAGGTGCGGTCGTTGCGCTCGGTGGCGTAGGCGACCCACTCCTTGCGCAAGGTGTCGAAACGAAGCTCAGGCATCGGCTGCCGTGCCATCCACGTGGCTGTACGCGAGCAAATACCGTCCATCGGGCAGCTCGCGATCCTTTCGCGCCAGCGTTCTGTGCCGCGCCGGTTTGGCCGCCGCTTGCGCATTCGCCGGCTTTGATTGGCCGTCAGGCGGTCGCGCGCTTGATCTCGCCACGCCCATCCGCGTCGGCAACGAGAACCTCAACCCCGACAGCTCGAACCGCCTCCAGCTCCGCAGGGCTGGCTTTCGAGTCTGTGATCAGCGTATGGACCCTCGCTGCTGGGACGGTCTGGCACATCGTCTCCTGGCCGATCTTGGTGTGGTCCGCCAGCACGACCACATGCTGGGCCGCCCCCGCAAGCGCGCGGTCAGTCGCCGCCACGAGAGGGCTTGGTGTGCTCAGGCCGCGGTCCGCGGTGAACCCGTTTCCTGAGATGAATGCTTGCGATGCCCGCAGGGCCCGCACCGACTCTTCGGTCGCCGGCCCGACGAGAGCGTGGATGGATCGCCGCAGGGTGCCACCGGTGAGTATCACCTCGACCCGCGGGGCCTCCATCAGCGCCTGCGCGACGAGCAGCGAGTTGGTGACGACCGTCAGCTCAGGGCAATGCACCAGCAGCCGCGCAAGGGCCAGGGTCGTGGTGCCGGGGCCGAGGACGATCGAGTCGCCGGGCCGCACCATCTCCAGCGCCAGCCGCGCAATGGATGCTTTCTCACCGGCCGCCTGCTGCGCCTTCTCGGAGTAGCTCGGTTCGTGGCCGAGGCCGGCCGGCCTGATTGCGCCACCGTGGGTCCTCACCACCAGGCCATCTCTGGCCATCGCGCGAAGGTCGCGGCGGAGCGTGATCTCGGTCGTCCCGAGCGCGTCGGCCATCTCCGTGACGGAGACGACGCCTCGGGAGCGGATGCTTTCGGCGATGAGGCGCCTTCGCTCAATCGCAAGCATTCGCCAGATGGTACGCCTTCGATCATTTTTGAGCAATAGCGAGCAGAAACGAAGCTCGTGAGTTGACAAAATTGACCGAATCTGTATGGTTCGCCTATGCCCACGCCACCGCAGCTCGCCTGTCTGGAACAGACGATGCCGGTCTCAGAGGAGGAGTTCTATGGGTGATTCAAGGGATGCCAAGAGGGTTCGGAACCGGCTCGCGCTTCCATACCTGGACGCCGAGCTTCCCCTGAACCTCGATCTTTCGCGACGCGACATACTGAAGATCGCGGGCTACGGAAGCCTAGCCGCGTTCATCGCCGCGTGTGGCGGCAGCCCGACCACCACCACCAGCCTCACCGCCAAGGGCGGCGCCATGTCGCTCGGCAGCTACAACACAGACCCCAACTCGAAGAAGGGCACGCAGGCGATCGTCGACGCTTTCACCGCCGCCAACGGAGGCACGAAGGTCAAGCTGAACACGGTCGACCACGGGACATTCCAGAACCAGATCAGCTCCTACCTCCAGGGCACGCCCGAGGACGCGTTCACCTGGTTCTCGGGTCACCGCATGCGTTTCTTCGCCGACAAGGGGCTGGCGACCCCGATCGACGATGTCTGGGATGCGGTGAAGTCGAACTACACCGAGGGGTTCGCGGCGTCGATCAAGGGCAACGACGGTCACGCGTACGCCATTCCGACCGACTACTACCCGTGGGCCGTCTTCTACCGCAAGGATGTCTGGGCGCAGCACAGCTACACGGTTCCGACGACGTGGGACGCGTTTAAAGCGCTGTGCGCTCAGATGAAGAAGGACGGGCTGACCCCGATCGCGTTCGCCGACAAGGACGGGTGGCCAGCCCAGGGCACGTTCGACATCCTCAACCTCCGGCTGAACGGCTACGACTTCCACACAGAGCTGTTGACCGGAAAGCAGAAGTGGACGGACCCCAGGGTCACCGCCGTCTACAAGAAGTGGAGCGAGATCACGCAGTACTACTCGCAGGCCTTCGCAGGTTTGACGTGGGAGCAGGGTGCGGACCAGCTGCTGCGGAAGACGGCCGGCATGTACCTTCTCGGTCTCTTCGTCTCCGATGAGTTCAAAGCGAGCGGCAGCCAGGCCGACCTCGACCAGCTCGACTTCTTCCCGTTCCCCGACATGGGCACGCAGTACGACGCCGAGAAGGCGCTCGACGCACCGATCGACGTGTACATGCTCACCAAGAAGTCTCCGACGCTGGCCGCCAACCGCGCTCAGGCCAACGCCTTCCTCGAGTTCGTGGCCAAAGGCTCGACCCAGGTCCTGTACTGGCAGAACGCGCCCGGCTCGATCCCGACCGCCACCGATGCCGATACCAGCCAGTACCCGGCCCTCACCAAGAAGGCCGTGCAGATCGTGAGCAACGCCAAGCGCATTACGCAGTACTTCGATCGCGACTCGCGGCCGGACTACTCAGGCCCCAACGGCATGCAGGGATTCCTGCTGAAGTTCCTGGCCAATCCAGGCCAGGACACGACGAGCCTCCAGGGACAGATGCAATCGTTCTGGGACTCGCTGGCCCCCGAGTAAAAAGCGGACATATGATCTGAGACGTGGCCAACACCACGCCGAGCCTAGCCCCCGTCCGGGCGCAAGAAGCGTCCGAGGCGGGGGCGCTCGCAGCTACTCTTCTGACCCGCCATGACAAGATCCTGATCGTCCTGATGGTCGGGGTGCCGCTAACGCTCGACCTGCTGCTGATCTGGGGCCCGACGCTCGCATCGGTAGTCCTTTCCTTCACGAATTGGGACGGCATCGGTTCTGTCACCGGCGAGAATTTCGTCGGCTTCAAGAACTACCAGTTCATGCTCACCGGCTACACGCTGTTCTGGCCGGCATTCACACACAACCTAATCTGGCTCGCGTGGCTCACGTTCATCGCCACTCCGCTGGGCATGTTCCTCGCGGTGCTGCTCGATCGGGAGATGCGCGGCACGCGCATCTACCAGAGCGTGTTCTTCCTGCCGGTGGTTCTGTCTCTTGTCGTGGTTGGTTTCATCTGGGAGCTGCAGTACACGCCGACCGAAGGCTTCATCAACAATGCATTCGGGCTCGTGAAATCCGGCAAGCTCATCGATTGGCTGGGCAACCCGCGCATCAACCTGTTCGCTGTGCTGGTCGCCGCCAGCTGGCGGCACATCGGCTACATCATGATCCTCTACCTGGCCGGGCTTAAAAGCGTCGATCCTTCACTCCGCGAGGCGGCCAGGGTTGACGGTGCGACAGAGGTACAGACCTTCTTCAACGTGGTCCTGCCGGTCATGGCGCCGATCAACGTGATCATCGTCGTCGTCACGGCCATCGAAGCCTTGCGTGCTTTCGACATCGCATTCATCATCAACCAGGGCAAGAACGGCCTCGAGTTGCTGTCGATCCTCATCACCAACAACAGCATCAGCGAGGCCAGCCTGGTTGGCTTTGGCTCTGCAATCGCAGTCATCCTGCTGGTGATCTCGTTGGGCCCGATCATCCTTTTCCTCTCGCGCACGATGCGGACGACCGCTTGAGCACCCTGGCTGCGACCGCCCCTCGCGCGGCCGTTCGTAGAGCCCCTGCGCGCATCCGGCCCGCCCGAGTGCTCCTTCACGCGTTCCTGATCGCCATGGTCGCGGTCTGGCTGTTCCCATTGTTCTGGGCCGTCTACTCCTCGCTGCGTCCGATCAGCGACACAATCCAGCGAGGCTATGTCTCGTGGCCCGGCACGCTCAACTTCGACAACTACACGACCGTCTGGACCCAGGCCGAGATTCCCTACTACTACCTGAACACCCTGGTCATCGTGGTCCCGGGCGTCATCCTCACGCTGCTTTTGGCGTCGATGGTCGCCTTCTGCTGCACCCAGTTCAGCTGGAAGTTCAACCTCATCGTCCTGATGCTGTTCACGGCCGGCAACCTGCTGCCGCCGCAGGTCATCATCGTGCCCCTGTACTGGATCTATCTCCATACACCAATCGCCATGCTTGGTTCGATCGACATCAGCAAGTTCTCGTTCGCCCTGTTCAGCGACAACAACCTGCTCTACGACCAGTACATCGGGATCATCCTGATACACGTGGTCTTCCAGACCGGCTTCGCCACGTTCGTGCTCAGCAACTACATGAAGACGATCACGAAGGAGATCACCGAATCGGCGCTTGTCGATGGTGCAAACGTGCTGCGGATCTGGTGGAGCGTCGTTCTGCCCCTGTGCCGGCCGGCGCTGGCGGCGATGGCCACCCTTCTGTTCACGTTCATGTACAACGACTTCTTCTGGGCGCTAATCCTCTTGAAGTCGAGCGACAAGCGGCCGATCACGACCGCACTCAACAACCTCCAGGGCCAGTTCTTCGTCGACAACAACCTCGTCGCGGCCGGCGCGCTGCTTGCGTGCATCCCGCCGATCATCGTCTACATCCTCCTGCAGAAGCACTTCGTCGCCGGCCTGACGCTCGGGTCTACGAAAGGCTGAACACGCAGCCGAGCGGCACCACCGGAGCCGGCCCTCTGCTGGGCGAGCGGCTGCCGCACATCGCCTTCGGCGGTGACTACAACCCGGACCAGTGGCCGGAAGCGGTGTGGGAGGAGGACGTCCGGCTCATGCGGGAGGCAGGAGTCAACCTGGTCTCCCTCGGCATCTTCTCCTGGTCGCGCCTCGAGCCCATACAGGGCAAGCACGAGTTCGGCTGGCTCGATCGCATCATGGACATGCTGCACGAGGGCGGAGTCCGCGTCGACCTGGCGACCGCGACCGCATCGCCCCCGCCCTGGCTCTCACACGCGCACCCGGAGATGCTGCCGGTGATGGCCGATGGGGTCCGGCTGTGGCATGGCGCCCGGCAGCACTACTGCCCCAGCAGCCCCGTGTATCGCGAGGCGGCAGGTCGCCTGGTCAAAGCATTGGCGACGCGTTACGCAAAACATCCGGCGCTCGCGATGTGGCACGTCGGCAACGAGTTCGGCTGCCACGTGCCGGCGTGTTACTGCGACGTCTCGGCGCAGGCGTTTCGCGAATGGCTGCAGGAGCGGTATGGCGACCTGGAGAGCCTCAACCGCGCCTGGGGAACCGACTTCTGGTCGCAGCGCTATTCGGAGTGGGATGAGATCCTGCCCCCGCGGCGAACGCCGACCTGGCCGAACCCAAGCCAGCAGCTGGACTTCATGCGCTTCTCGTCCGATGCGCTCCTCGAGTGCTACGAGCTCGAGCGCGCCATCCTCACCGAGCTGAGTCCAGGCGTCGCGGTCACCACCAACTTCATGCGCTTCTTCAAACCCCTCGACTACTGGAAGTGGGCCGAGCGGGAAGACGTCGTCAGCGACGACGTATATCAGGATCCGGCCGATCCCGACGCGGGCATGCGGTCGGCCATGGCGGGCGACTTGATGCGCTCGCTCGGCGGCGGCCGCCCCTGGATTCTCATGGAGCAGACCACCAACCGGGTGAACTGGCGCGACGTCAACATTCCTAAGGCGCCGGGGCAGATGCGCCTGTGGAGCTACCAGGCTGTCGCGCACGGAGCCGACGGCGTGATGTTCTTCCAGTGGCGCCAGTCGCGCGCCGGCGCTGAGAAGTTCCACAGCGCGATGGTCCCGCACGGCCGGCCGGAGAGTACGCCCACGTGGCACGAGGTCGTCGAGTTGGGGCGCGAGCTTGCAGGCCTCGACACGGTATGCGGCAGCCGCATCAAGGCCGACGTGGCGATCCTCCACGACTGGGAGTCGTGGTGGGCGCTCGAGCTCCCATCCAAGCCTTCGATTCGAGTCCGACACGTCGATCAGCTCGAGTCGTACTACCGGCATCTTTTCGACGCCAACCTGACGACCGACTTCGCGCGGCCGTCCGACGACCTCTCGGGGTACCGCCTCGTCCTCGCGCCCAACGTCTACCTCATAAGCGACGAGGCTGCGGGCAACCTGGCCGCATTCGTGGAAGCGGGCGGCACGCTCGTCATGTCCTTCTTCAGCGGAATCGTCGACCCCTTCGAGCACATACGGCTCGGCGGCTACCCCGAGCCATTTCGGCGCCTCCTTGGACTGGAGGTGGTGGACTGGCTTCCGCTGGCTGACGGCGAAGACATAAAGCTCAACTTCGGCGACGGCACCATGGCCCATGCCGACATGTGGAGCGAGCTCATCGTGCTCGCCGGCGCCGAGGCGCTTGCGCATTTCTCGGGCTCGACTCTCGACGGCCGCCCCGCTGTGACCAGCCACAAGTTCGGCGAGGGCCGCGCGATCTACGTAGCCACGCGGCCAGATGTCGCCGCAATGGCGCGGATCCTGCGCGCAGCCGCGGCCGACGCCGAGGTCAAGCCGGCGATCGAGGCTCCGGCCGGTGTCTCTGCAATCCGCCGCTCAGGTCCCCGAAGCTCGCTGCTCTTCCTTCTGAACCACCGCGACGTCCCCGTGGACGTGCCTGTGGCCGATCCCGGCTCCAACCTGGTCGACGGCAGCGAGGTGCATCGCGGCCTGCTAAGGCTCGGCCCGCGAGGGGTGGCCGTCATCCGAGAGGGTTGGTAGTTTAGGAAGGGGCCGGGGGTGGCAGCTAAATATCAATAGAAGATGAGTGAGCCAAAGGTCGTGACGTGCCCCAAATGCGGGCAGAAAACCCGAATTCGGTCCGCAGCCGAAGGAGTTCCCCACTGCCCGAAATGTGGCGCGGCCCTACCCTGGCTCACCGACAGCGGCGGGTCGGACTTCAACGCTGTAGTGGAGAAGAGCCCGATCCCGGTGCTCATCGATTTCTGGGCTCCCTGGTGCGGCCCATGCCGGATAGTCGCGCCGGCCGTCGAGCGTTTGTCCAATGAGCTCGCGGGCAAATTGAAGGCAGTCAAGGTCAATACCGACCTCGAGCCAGGGCTGCAGGAGAGGTTCGGCATTCGTGGCATTCCCACCCTGGTGTTGATGGATGCGGCCAAGGAGCGCGATCGCGTGACCGGGGCTTTGAACACGGATGCGTTGCGCCGATGGGTCGAGCAGCGCCTTCCGGTCCGGGCCAAGGACTAGCCGGCGAGCTCAGCCGATGTGGCGGAAGGGCTCCGGCACGTAGCCGGCGAGCACCGCCAGCCACGCCGGCGAAAGCGCGGACCTGACCGCCACGTCGTCCTGCGAGAGCCACGCCATGTGCCGCAAGGCGTGCTCGACGACCTGGTTCGCCGAAATTCCCTTCGCCGCCTCGGTCGCCGAGTTGCGCGCCAGCTCCGCGCGCGTGATGGGCACGCCGGCGAGATCCGCTGCCTGGTTTTCGTCGAGGACCACGAGAAAGCTCAGGAGCACCCCGCCCTTTCCTCGGCGCCACGATGTCGAGTGCACCAGGAGTGGAGGGCCCATCAGGTTGGTGGAAAGGCGCTTGACGATCTCCATGGGATCGTCCTCGTCGTGCGATTCGATGTACCAGGCGTCCGGACCGCATGGGCCCGTCAGCTCCAGCCGGTCTCCGCGCATGCGGACCACGAACACCTCGGCCTGAACCGGCCCTTCGGTCCCCCAGGGAGGAGGCGGAGCCGAGCTCTCCTCGAGCGGGGCTTCCTGGCTCAGGCTTCGGGCCGCGCCCTCGAGAGCACGTCCTCCCGCGTGACCTGCATATTGTGAGATTCCTTCGCGTGCTTCTGCACGATCGGGACGATCTCATCGACCGTCCCGCGCATGAGAATCCCGCAGGCGCACGCCACGACCAGGATGGCCGCCTGACCCTCTTTGCTCATCGGGAATAGCTCCTCGCCGGCAAGTGTACGAAGAGGTTAAGGCTCATAGATGGCTAGCGCCAAACCCAAGATCACGATCGAATTCTGCGTCCCTTGAGACTATCTCGACCAGGCCGTGAGCCTGGCGAAGGAGATCCTGGGCCGCTGGGCTCCGGCGCTCGGCGGCGTCGAGCTCAAGACGGGCAGCCACGGCCGGTTCGAGGTCTCCATCGACGGGCAGGAGGTCTTCAGCAAGGACAGGCTGGACCGCTTCCCCGCCCGGGGCGAGATCGCGAAGCTGCTCGAGCCGAGGCTTGGGTCGCCGCCCGAGTGGAGATCGACAAGCCATTGATTCTTCTTGCGACCGAATCGCAGCATCGCCGTCCTCTTTTCAGTAAACTTTTTGGCGCGATGCGTAGTCCAGCCATTGCTTCTTTGGCCCCGCTCACAAGGCGGCGTGCCATCGACTACGTTCGCTGCGCCAGCTGCTTCTGTAGCTGACCGGACGTCCTGACCGGGGACCTTCCCCAAGCGTGCGCTCCCGCGCGCGCTTCAACGCAAACGTTCGGAATCACCAGATCAGCGGAGGCGCAACCATTTGTCGAATCTGTCCGATGGCACATCCCTCGAGGGTTTCTCGAAGAACGAGTCTGTAAAGGCTTCGAGCAACCACTTGCGCGGGCTCATCAAGGAGGAGCTGCTCGAGGACACGCCTGCGTTCGGTGAGGACTCGGAGCAGCTGCTCAAGTTCCACGGCATCTACCAGCAAGACGATCGCGACCGGCGCAAGGAGGCGCGCGCACGCGGCCTGGACAAGCACCACCAGCTGATGATCAGGACCCGCATCCCCGGGGGCGTCGTTTCCCCCGACGCCTACATGGCCCACGACGACATCAGCCGGCGCTGGGCCAACGGCACGCTGCGCGTCACGACGCGGCAGGACTTCCAGCTCCACGGCGTGCTCAAGGGCGACATCAAGAAGTCGATCCGGGCCATCAATGACTCGCTCCTGACCACGCTCGGCGGCTGCGGCGACGTCGAGCGAAACATCATGTGCTGCCCCGAGCCGCTGCACGACGAGTTCCATGCCGAGGTCCAGCGTGCGATCTCCGCCATGGTTGCCGAGCTCACGCCGCGGACGGCGGCATACCACGAGATTTGGCTGGACGGCGAGGTGGTGAAGTCGTCGGAGCCCGAGACGGAGCCCCTTTACCGCGAGCAGTACCTGCCGCGGAAGTTCAAAACCACGGTGGCTCTCGAAGGCGACAACTGTGTCGACGTTTACGCGCACGACCTCGCCATCGTGGCGATGAAGGGTCCGGACGGCTCCCTTCGCGGGTTCAACCTCCTGGTGGGGGGCGGGCTGGGCCGCACGCACAACAAACCGGAAACCTTTGTCGCGGTCGCTCAGCCCCTCGCTTTCGTGGAGCCGGGGCAGGTCGTCGAGGTCGCTCGCGAGGTGGTGGCGGTGCAGCGCGATTACGGCGACCGCACCAACCGGCGGCATGCGCGCCTCAAGTACACGATCGCCGATCGCGGGCTCGACTGGTTCCGCGGAGAGGTGCAGAGTCGCGTCTCGTTCGAGCTCCAGCCACCGGAGCCGCTGGCGTGGAAGCCGGTGGACGACCACCTCGGCTGGCACGAGCAGGGTGACGGCCGGCTGTACGTCGGCATCTACATCGAGAACGGGCGCATCGCCGACGTCGATGCAGTCCGCTCAAGATCCGGGCTCCGCCGGATCATCGAAGAATTGCGCCCGCAGGTCCGCCTGACGGCTCAGCAGAACGTGATCCTTGCCGGCATCGAGCCGGCGCAGCGGCCACGGGTCGAAGCGCTGATGGCGGAACACGGCATCGCGCCGGTGGAGTCGATCCCGCGAGCGATTCGCTACGCGATGGCTTGCCCCGCGATCCCCACCTGCGGCCTGGCCGTGGCCGAGGCGGAACGCGCGATGCCATCACTTGTACGCAAGCTGGCTGCGCTGCTCGAGGAGCTTGGCCTCGCCGAGGAACGCATCAGCTTCCGGATGAGCGGCTGTCCCAACGGCTGCTCGCGTCCTTATCTGGGCGACGTCGGCTTCGTGGGCACCACGCTGGGCAAGTACGACGTGATGCTCGGCGGAGACTTCGACGGCACCCGCCTCAACCGCGTGTTTGCTCCCAACGTGCCGATCACCGACATCCCGTCCCTGCTGCGTCCCCTGTTCGAGACGTTCCGCACGCAGCGCAAGCCGGGCGAGGGCTTTGGGGACTGGACCGATCGCGTCGGCTTCGACGCGCTGCGTGAGACATCGGCGGAGGAGAGGACCGCATGAGCGTCACTGCCCCTGACGGAGTCGCGACTGGTGCGGCCCCTGAGGCAGTCCTCAGGTGGGCGTACGAATCATTCCCGCGGGTCGTGATCGTCGCCAGCTTTCAGGCCGAGTCGTCTGTCCTCATCGACATGGCATCACGCATACGCCCTGACGTGAACGTGCTCACGCTCGACACGGGCCGGCTGCCACAGGAGACCTACGACATGATCGATCGCGTACGAGATCGCTACGCGATCGATGTCGAGGTGGTGTCGCCTGACGCCGGCGACCTGGCCGAGATGGTCGGCGGTCACGGCGTCAACCTCTTCTACCGATCCCCGGATTTGCGGCGGCTGTGCTGCGATATCCGCAAGTCACGTCCGCTGGCGCGGGCCCTGCATGGATACGACGCGTGGGTGACCGGCCTGCGCCGGCAGCAGGCGGCGACCCGGGCGCAGACGCCAGTGGCTGCACCCGACCGGGAGCATCCCAGCCTGACGAAGATCGCGCCACTGGCCGCATGGTCGAAGGACGAGGTCTGGGCGTACATCCGCGAGCACGACGTCCCGTTTCACCCGCTGTACGAGCGTGGGTACACGTCCATCGGCTGCGAGCCGTGCACCCGCGCCACCAGAGCCGGCGAGGATGAGCGAGCCGGCCGGTGGTGGTGGGAGCAGGAGGGGGAGGTCAAAGAATGCGGCCTCCACTGGACGGGAGGGGCATCGTGAGCAACCTGCTCGCGCTTTCCGACAAACACGCACTGAGCGTCGAGCGGCTGACTGTCGCCTATTCCCACGGGGACCAGCTGCTCCTGGCGCTGGACGGCGCGACGCTCGAAGTCAAGCGCGGGGAGTTTGTTTGCGTGGTCGGCGCGTCCGGCTCAGGCAAGAGCACGCTGCTCAACGTTCTCGCCGGCCTCGATCGCCCTTCGGCCGGGCGTGCTCACGTTCATGGACGCGTGGCCCTGATCTTCCAGGAATCGGCGCTGCTGCCTTGGCTGACCGCGGCGGGGAATGTCGAGCTTGCGCTCGAGCTGCGCGGTGTCAACGCATCCGCCCGGCAGAAGCTCGCTTACGAGCTGCTGAATCGAGTTCACCTTGCGGGATTCGAGAAGCGCAGGCCGCACGAGCTCTCGGGCGGAATGAAGCAGCGCGTCGCTCTGGCACGGGCTCTGGCCCAGGACGCCGACGTGCTCTTGATGGACGAGCCGTTCGGCGCGCTCGACGCCATCAGCCGCGATCTGCTTCACGAGGAGCTAGAGCGGATCTGGAAGGAGAGCCGCCTCACGATCCTGTTCGTCACCCACAACGCGCGCGAGGCGGTACGTCTCGGCGATCGAGTGATGGTGTTCACGAGCCGGCCGGGTCGCGTGGCGCACGAGGTTCAGGTCGATCTTTCACGGCCGCGGAGCCTCGACTCACCCGAGCTGGCGGTGATCGCCGGCCGCATCACAGACAGGCTCAAGCACGAGATGGCGGTCTAATGGCGGCTGAGCTCGCGTCACAGCTTCAGCTGCCGGAGGTGCTGCCTTCGCGGCCTCATACGGTCCGGAGATCGGTGGCGCACGTCTGGTCCGGCCTGTGGCCAAAGGTCGGCGCGGTCGTTCTGACGGTGGTCATATGGCAGCTGGTCGTGTGGTCGGGCTGGAAAACGCAAACCGCCCTGCCGGGTCCGTGGCTCGTCGTGGAGCGGCTGGCGGGCGACCTCCGCCACCTCGATTTCTATGCCGGTGTTGGAGTGACCCTCCGCCGTGCCGCCCTCGGTTACGCGATCGCGGCTGGAGCAGCGATCGTCGTCGCGATTCTCATCGCACGGATCGAGCTCGCTCGCAGGTCTGTGGGGTCACTTCTCGTGGGGCTGCAGTCGATGCCTTCCATCGCGTGGTTCCCGCTCGCCATCTTGCTGCTGCAGCGAAGCGAGGGCGCGATCACGCTCGTGGTCGTGATGGGCGCGGCGCCCGCCATCGCCGCCGGGCTGTTGAGCGGCATCGACCACGTGCACCCGCTGCTGATTCGGGTCGGCCGAGCGATGGGCGCCGATGGGCTGAGTCTGTACCGGCACGTGATCCTCCCCGCGGCGCTGCCTGCTTTTGTCGGCGGCCTCAAGCAGGGATGGGCCTTTGCGTGGCGCAGCCTGATGTCGGCCGAGCTTCTGGTCGTGGCGGCCAACCAAACATCGATCGGGCAGCAGCTTCAGTCCGCAAGAAATCTGTCCGACACGCAGCAGCTGCTCGCGATCATGATCGTGATCTTCGTCGTTGGCGTTGGGGTCGACTCGCTGTTCGGCACCCTCGACAAGGCGATCAGGCGGCGCTGGGGCCTCCTCGGGGCGGAGTCATGAGCAAGGGCTTCGTCGTCTGGTTCACCGGCCTTTCGGGCGCAGGCAAGTCGACGATCGCCGGCGCGCTGCAGGCCGAGCTCGCGCGGCGGGGCCGGCATGCGGAGCTGCTCGACGGCGACGAGGTGCGAACGCATCTCTCCAAGGGCCTGGGCTTCTCCAAGGAGGACCGCGACACCAATATCCGGCGCATCGGCTACGTGGCGCGGCTGGTCGCTCGCAGCGGAGGCGTCGGCATCACGGCCGCGATCTCACCGTATCGCGACGTACGCGATGAGCTTCGCGTGCAGACGCCCGGCTTTGTCGAGGTCTACATGCGCTGCCCGATCGAAACCCTGACCGAGCGCGACACCAAGGGCCTGTATCGCAAGGCGCTCGCCGGTGAGATCGCCAACTTCACCGGCGTCAGCGACCCCTACGAGGAGCCGCTGCACCCAGAAGTTGTCTGCGATACCGCGAGCGAGACGCCGGGCGAATCCCTCGCGAAGATCACTGCCGCGCTCGAGCGCCTCGGCCACCTGGCGCGGCACGTCGTCGAGCGCCTGCCCGAAGGCGACGAGCTGCATGCACTTCGCGCGGAGGCGCGGACGCTGCCGAGGCTCGAGGTCGGCCAGCGCGAGCTATCAGACCTCTACATGCTCGCGACCGGAGGCCTGGCTCCGCTCGACTCGTTCATGGGCGCCGAGGACTACGAGTCGGTCGTCAGTCGCGGTCGCCTCGCCGGCGGGCAACCGTTCACGATTCCCATCGTCCTGCGCGCGGCGTCGGCGCCCGCCGCGGATCGCATCGCACTGTTCATCGGCGACCAGCCGGTCGGGATCCTCGACGTCACGGGTGCCTACCTCACGGACAACGATGCCGAGGCCGTCGGCGTCTACGGCACGACCGACGAGGCGCACCCCGGCGTTCGGGTGCTCAAAGATTCCGGGCCGTGGGCGATCGCGGGCCGCGTGGTGGCCCTGGCGCACGCCGCATCCGGGTTTCCCGAGTACGACCTCACGCCCGCCCAGGTGCGCGCGACCAAGAGCGCGCGCGGCTGGAGCACGATGGTCGGTTTCCAGACCCGCAATCCCGTCCACCGCGCGCACGAATATCTACAGAAAGTGGCACTGGAGACGGTGGACGGCCTGCTCCTGCACCCGCTGGTGGGGGAGACCAAGAGCGACGACATCCCCGCTGCAGTGCGCATGAGCTGTTACGAGGAGCTGCTGCGCGGCTACTTCCCGCCCGAGCGCGTCCTGCTGTCCACCAATCCGGCATGGATGCGCTACGCGGGACCCAAGGAAGCCGTCTTTCACGCGATCGTGCGGCGAAACTACGGCTGCACGCATTTCATCGTCGGCCGCGACCACGCGGGGGTGGGCAGCTACTACGACACGTACGCCGCGCACCGCATCTTCGATGAGTACGAGCCAGGCGAGCTGGGCATCGAGATCCTGCGCTTCGAACACACCTTTTACTGCACCGCGTGCGGGGGCATGGCCTCTTCGCGAACCTGCCCACATCCGGCCGACCTCCATCGCACCCTCAGCGGCACAGCGGTGCGCAAGCTCCTGGCCGAGGGCAAAGATCTGCCCATCGAGTTCACCCGACCCGAGGTGGCGAAAGTCCTGCGCGATGCCGCCAACGAGGAGGCGACCGCGTGAGGTACTACCCGGTATTCCTCGACCTGGCCGGGCAGCACTGCGTTGTCCTGGGCGATGGCAAGTTCGCTACCGAAAAGGCCGCCTCGCTGCGTGAGGCCGGAGCCAATGTGCAGGTCATCCCCTCGCGCGAGTACAGGACGGGCGATCTCGCCGGCGCGCGCCTCGTCGTCGACGCCAGCGAAGACACCGAGGTCAACCGTCGCAGCTGGCAGGAGGCGGAGGAAGCCGGAATCCTGATCAACGTCGTCGACCGCCCGGCGCAGTGCCGGTTCATCGCCCCGGCGATCGTCCGCCGTGACCCGCTGCTGGTCGCCATCTCGACTTCGGGCGAGAGCCCGTACCTCGCGTCCGCGCTGCGCGCCCGCATCGAACGCTGGCTGGGGCGCGAGTGGGGGCCTTTCACAGCGCTCGTCGGAAGCGTGCGCAGGCAGCTCCGTGAACGGAGCGTGCCCATCCCGGAGCAGACCCGCGCTTATCGCCGGATCATCAACTCCGACGTGCGCAGGCTGCTCAAGGGCGGACGGCACGACGAAGCTGCGCATATGGCCGTCGCCATCGCACAAGCGGGCGATTCCGGTACCGGCCGCGTCGCGCTCGTCGGCGCCGGTCCGGGCGATCCGGACCTACTCACCTTCAAGGCTCGCGAGCTCCTCGCGGACGCCGATTATGTTCTGCACGACGCACTCATCGCGCCCGAGACGCTCGCGCTCTGCGGTCCGGATGCGCGCCTCGAGGACGTCGGCAAGCGCGCGGGGCTCGACAACCCCCGGCAGGAAGAGATCACCGCCCGCCTCATCGAGCTCGCGCGGGCGGGCAATGCGGTGGTTAGGTTGAAGGGCGGCGATCCATTCGTCTTCGGGCGTGGGGGAGAAGAGCTGGCCGGCCTGACTCGGGCCGGCATCGACGTAGTTGTCGTGCCAGGCGTGACGGCGGCCCTGGCTGCGCCCGCCGCGGCAGGCATCCCGGTGACCCTGCGCGGAGTCGCCTCGTCGGTCGCGATCACCACCGCGCAGGGCGGCGGTTCGCTCGACCGCCTTCGAGCGCTGGCGCTGGCGGCGGACACCCTCGTCGTATTGATGCCGAGGGCTGGCCTGAAGGAGGTGGCGGCTCTTCTCGCTCGAGTCGTTGGCGGCTTGCGCCCCGCCGCCGTCATCAGCAACGCAACGCTCCCGAACCAGCGCAGCATCTCCGGTCCTATAGATCGGATCGCCATCTTGGCCGAGCAGGCAGCCATTGAAACTCCGGCCACGCTGGTCGTCGGTGACGTGGTCGCCGCGGCGCCGGCACTGGCGGTGGTGCCAAACTCGATTGTTGACGGTGGGTTCGGCTAGAAGACTTCGACTCGGGACGCGTGGATCCCGCCTGGCGCTCGTCCAGAGCGAGCTCGTGGCGGCGCGCCTGCGTGCGAACGGCGTGCCGGTGGAGGTGAAGACGATCGTTTCGGATGGCGACCTGCGCGCACCCGAAACGCCGATCGGGGAGGGCATCTTCGTCACCGCGCTCGAGCGAGCCCTGGTCGCGGGCGAGATCGACCTGGCGGTCCACAGCGCCAAGGACCTTCCGCTCGACGAGGATCCGCAGCTCGTCATCGCCGCCTATCCGGAGCGTGCCGACGCGCGCGATGCGCTGGTGACCCGACGCGCGGAACGCTCGGTCGAGGACCTCGCCATCGGGGCCAAGGTGGGAACGGACAGCCCGCGGCGCGCAGGTTTCCTGCGCGCACTGCGCGCTGACCTCGACGTCATCCCGCTGCACGGCAACGTGGACACGCGGTTGCGGCGTCTCGACGCGGGCGAGGCCGATGCCCTCCTGCTGGCCGCGGCCGGGCTGGACCGGCTCGGCCTCGGCGCTCGGATCGCGACGCGGCTCGATCCGGAATCGATGCCGCCCGCTCCGGCGCAGGGAGCGCTGGCCGTGCAGGCGCGTCGCGAAGACCAGGAGGTCCTCGACGTGGTGGGCCGTCTCGACGACGCCGAAATACGGATCGCCGTGGTAGCAGAGCGCGCCATCCTGAAGGCTATGGGTGGAGGGTGCCGAGCACCCGTGGGCGCCGTGGCCGTGCAGGTCGACGGCGATCTGACGCTCCTCGCCGCCGCGGTCAGTCCGGACGGCAGGGCTCGCCACGTGACACGCATCAGGCACCACCTGGATGGCGACGGCTCGCTCGCGCGATCGTTGTCGCTCGCAGCGAAGGAGTTGAACACCTTCGTACCCCTGCGCGGCCACGTGGTCATCGACACGCGCCCGGAGGTTGAGGAATCCGAGCGTGAGGCGATGGCGAGCGATGGTTTCCGCGTTCTGCACATCCCTTCGATCGCGATCCGGCCCGCGAAGGGCAACGGAGGCCTGGATCGCGCGCGCTCGCGCATCGCGGACTACGACTGGGTGGTGCTGACCAGCAAGCGCGGCGTCGCTGCGCTGTTCGACGGCTTGAGTGCGGTCCCGTCGAGTGTCCGTTGGGCCGCCGTCGGCGCGACTACGGCGAAGGCGCTACAAGAGCGCGGCGCACATGTCGATTGCGTGCCGGCATCCGCGCGAGGAGCCGCGATCCCCAGTGCAATGGCGACGCTTGGCTCGCTCAACGGCCGGCGCATATTGCTGGCTCGGGCCGACGCCGCCGACCGGGCTCTGCCGCAGAAGCTCCAAGAGCTGGGCGCCCAGGTCGACGACGTCGTCGCCTACCAGACCGACACCGCTCCCGAGGCATCGCGCCGCGCTGTGCTAAAAGCGCTGGCCGCCCGCGATGTCGAGGCGATCATGTTCGCGTCTGGATCGGCCGCAAAGGGCATCGTCGAGCTGGCCGGCGGCGAGGCCGATCGCGCGCGTGCCTTCGCCCTCCTCGCGATAACGATCGGGCCCAAGACGAGCGGAGTCGCTCGCGAGCTCGGGTTCAAGGTTGCAGCCGAAGCGGAGACCCAGGACGCGGCGGGCCTTCGAGCAGCCCTTCGGCGAGCAATTGACGAGGAGGTGGAACGATGGGTCGAGTCGCAGCTACGTCAGCCCGCATAGGCACGGTCGGCGCCGAGCGCCCACGGCGACTTCGCCGCACGGCGGCGCTGCGCTCGTTGGTCAGGAGCACGCGCTTGTCCGCGGGCCAGCTCGTGATGCCACTCTTCGTTGTCAGCGGCCACGACCGATCAGAGCCAATCCGGTCACTGCCGGGGCACGCCCGCTTGAGCGTGGACCGCGCGGTGGCGCAGGCGCGCGAGCTGGCGCAGCTGGGCGTTGGCGGCGTGCTGCTTTTCGGCATCCCCGACCGCAAGGACGCTGAGGGCAGCGGCGCGTCTGACCCGGCGGGGCCTGTGCCGTCGGCGCTGCGGGCGCTGAAAGAGGCCGGCCTGCCGCTGGTGGTGGCGGCCGACGTCTGCCTTTGCGAGTACACGACCCACGGCCATTGCGGGGTCATCCATGAGGGCGAAGTCGACAACGACGCGACGCTTCCCCTGCTGGCGGAGGCTGCGGTCGCTTATGCGGAGGCCGGGGCGGACATCGTCGGCCCGAGCGGGATGATGGACGGGCAGGTGGCGGAGCTGCGGGCCGCCCTCGACGGCGCCGGCCATGCCGGCGTTGCGATCATGGCCTACTCATCCAAGGCCGCGTCGGCCTTATACGGCCCGTTCCGAGAGGCCGCGGGCTCGACGCCGGCATTCGGGGATCGCCGCGGCTACCAGATGGATTACTCGAATGCGCGCGAGGCGATGCGGGAGATGGAGCTGGACGTTCGCGAGGGCGCCGATATCCTGATGGTCAAGCCTGCGGTCACGTCGCTGGACCTCCTGGTTCGCGCCCAGAAGCGCTTCGACCTCCCGCTCGCCGCTTATCAAGTCAGCGGCGAGGTCGCGATGCTGGAGGCGGCCGCGGAGCGCGGATGGATCGACCGCAAGGCGGCGGCGCTGGAGACGCTGACCGCGATCGTGCGCGCGGGGGCCGGCATCGTCATCACGTACCTTGCGGCGGATGCCGCGCGGTGGCTGCAAGAAGATCCTCGATGACAAACCAATTCGTCCAAGCCCTTGCGCTGGGCCTGGATCCCGCGTGGCGCCGCTTGCCCGACGCACAGCGCCGATCGACCTGCGCCGATTTCATCTCTTCGATCGAGCAGGCGAAGGCCGTGACGACCTACACCTACACGATGGTCGGGCTGCAGGCGGGTGTCGATCTCGTGCTCTGGCGGCTCGCTCCATCCCTGGATGCGCTCGAAGAATCCGCCGCCGCCGCGCTGCGCTGCGGGATGGGGACGTGGATGTCGGTGAAGGAAAGCTTCCTGGGCATGATCGAGCCCTCGCAATATGTGAAGAAGCCGACGCCGCAGGAGCAATCGCTGTTCAGCGGAGAACGATCCCGCTACTTGATCGTGTATCCCTTCACCAAGTCTGCCGACTGGTATCTGCTCGACAAGGACACGCGGCAGCGGGTCATGAACGAGCACATGAAGGTCGGCCACGCCTACCCCCAGGTGCGCCAGCTGCTCGCGTATTCGTTTGGGATCGACGACCAGGACTTCGTCGTCGCGTACGAGACCGACGACCTGGCGGCTTTCGGTGAGCTGGTGCGTGCGCTTCGTGCCACCGAGAGCCGTCGTTCGACGGTGCGCGACACGCCGATACTCGCGGGGATCCACCGCCGGCCAGACGAGCTGGCGGAACTGTTAGGCGCGTGACCACCGAGACTCCACTCTTCATTCGCGCGTGCAGGCGAGAGGTGGTGGAGCGCACGCCGGTGTGGCTCATGCGGCAGGCCGGCCGTTCGCTGCCCGAGTACCGGGCGCTGCGCGAGCGGTGGAGCCTGGAGGAGATCGTCGCCCAGCCCGAGCTCTGCGCCGAGGTGACGCTGCAGCCGGTGCGCAGGCTTGGTGTCGACGCGGCGGTGATGTTTGCCGACATCATGCTGCCGCTGCGGGGAATGGGAATCGGCTTCGAGCTCGTCGAATCCGTAGGGCCTGTGATCGCGAGTCCCATCCGCTCGGCTCAAGACGTGCGCGCGCTGCGCACGCCGGCCCCGTCGGAATCGGTGCCGCAGTTGCTCGAAGCGGTCCGCCTGGTCGCCCGCGAATCGCCTGTACCGGTCATCTGCTTCGCGGGCGGTCCATTCACGCTCGCGAGCTACGCCATCGAGGGCCGGCCGAGCCGAGACTTCGTGCTCACGAAGCAGTTCATGTACCGCGAGCCGGAGGCTTTTGGGCTGCTCCTCGACAAGCTCTCAACCGTGATGGCGGAGTATCTCGGCGCCCAGGTGGCCGCGGGAGCCCAGGCGCTGCAGCTGTTCGACAGCTGGGTCGGGGCGCTGTCGCCCGCTGACTATGAGCTGCGTGTCCTGCCGTCCACGCGGCGAATCTTCGACGCCACGCATCGACACGGCGTGCCCAGGATCCATTTCGGCACGTCCACGGCAGGGCTGCTCGAATTGATCGCCACCTCCGGCGCGGACGTCATCTCGCTCGACTGGCGCATCGACCTCGACGCCGGTTGGCGGCGTGTCGGCCACGAACATGGGATCCAGGGCAACCTCGACCCGACGGTGCTGCTCGGGTCGGTCGAGGACGTCGTCCTGGGTGCGCGCCAGGTGCTGCGGCGGGCCGCGGGAAGGCCCGGTCACATCTTCAACCTCGGTCACGGCGTGCTCCCGGGCAGCCCGCTGGAGAATCTCCAGGCGCTCGTAGAGGCAGTGCGCGAAGGTGTTCCGTCCCTTGCCTGACTCGACCGCTGTGCTGTGCATGGCCTACGGCAGCCCCGACGGAGAAGGCGGCATCGAGCCGTACTTCACCCACATTCGCGGTGGCCGGGCTCCTTCGCCAGAGGTGCTCTCGGAGCTACGCGGCCGCTACCGCGCGATCGGGGGGTCGCCCTTGACGGCGATCACCCGCGCTCAGGCGCGGGCCCTCGAGGATCGCCTCGAGATGCCGGCGTTCGTGGGCATGAAGCACGCTCCGCCCTTCATCGCCGACGCCGCCGCCGAGGCTAAGGCAGCCGGCATCCAGCGGCTGGTCGGGCTGCCCCTGGCGCCGCACTATGCCGAGATGAGCGTCGGCGCATACCGCCACGCCCTGCGCGATGCGTGGGAGGGCGAGCTGATCTTCGTTCGAGGCTTCCACGACCATCCGGCATTCATCACCGCGGTGCGCTCCTTGCTTGCCGAGGCGATAAAGGACTTCGCGCCCGAAAGAATCTTCTTCACCGCGCACAGCCTGCCGGCGCGTATCGAGGCGGAAGGCGACGGCTATCGCGAGCGGCTGCTGGAAAGCTGCAGGCTCGTGGCGGAAGGATCACAGCTCCCGGAATGGGAGTTCGCCTTCCAGTCCGCCAGCCACACCGGCGAGCAATGGCTCGGACCTGACCTGTTGGAGGCGCTGGACCGCTCTCAGGTGCGGCGCGCGCTCGTGTGCCCGATCGGATTCGTCGCCGACCACCTCGAGGTCCTGTACGACATCGACGTCGAAGCGCAGGCGTTCGCGCGGGAGCATGGGATCGAGCTTCGCCGGACGCCGTCGTTCAATGCCCGGCCGGAGTTCATCGACGCGGTGGCAGCCGTCGTCGGCGATGCGTTAAGGACAAGCCTGAGCGCGAAGTCACGAGCATAATCGCATCGTGATCGGGGCCTTTCGCGTCGAAGCGGATTCGGGTGCCCAGGAGTGGCTGCGATCGCATGCCTCAGTGGAGCCGCGCGTGATCGCCTACGACGTCACCCGGTGCTGCGGTGGCGGCAAGATCTGCACGGTGAGCGTTCGTGAACCCTCGCACAAGGACGATCGGCGCGGGTATATCACCGCCGTGCTCGGTGACGGAACGAGGCTGCTGGTCGACCGGCGCGCGGCTCGCCGTCTGCCGTCACGGTTTGGGCTCACGGTGCGGGGGCTCGGGCCGTTCAAACGGCTCGACCTCCAGCTCACCGGCGAACAGTGGGGCGCCCTGCTGTACGACTGACCGCCGCCAGGGTCTAGCGACCGGGCCTCTTCATGGCCCACGGGCCGTACCTGATCACGGCGATCAGCATCCACACGAACATCGCGAGACCCAGGACTGAAAACAGCTCGCCAGCGATCAGCCCGCCGGCCGGCACGGGTGATCTGCTCGCATTGGAAAGTGTGCCCAGGTTGGTGACTGCCGATATGCCGCTGAGCCCATACAGGACCAGCGCGGCCCAAAAGACCCAACGCCAGCCGAGATAGCTCCCGATGGCCGCCACCACCTCGCACACCGTGAAGAAGATGACGACCGCCCATGTGATCGCCAGCGAGAAGTTCGCGACGTCGTCGATGGTCGTCCCACCTTGAAGTGGAATGTTCTGGGCCCTGAGGGCCCGCACCATCGTGTCGTGGTTCACGAAGACGGCGGTGGTGATGACGGAGGTGACCGCCGAGAGCGCGAAAAGCGCGGCAGAGATCAGCTGCATCGGCCGAGTCCAGGGCGTCGGCTCGCGATAATTTGCCGCCAGCGGGACCCATTGCTGGCCGTCCCATCGAAACTGGCCGTCCGCCGAGATCTGACCGACTGACTGCGCAGCCGGGTCCTGGCTCATGACCGCTCTAGCCTAACCCGGCAAAGCCGCCTATGGCCGGGCCCGCCCGCTCCGACTAATCTGGTCACACATGGATGAGCCCCGGTACGTCTCGAAGGTGACCATCGTCCGGGACCATGGCCCGATCCGTAGGGCCCACCTGCCGGCCGAGGATGACCCGATCATCTTCGGCACCCACGACGAGGTCCGCGAGCACTACGGGACTCCCCGTGGTCAGTATCCGGACCACGCCACCACGCTCGACTATGTGGTTGCCGCAGCTGCGGGTTGACTCACGGGGACTTTGGGGGGCGCGCTGGAGGCGCGCGGGATCGACGCGAGCGAAGGCCGCCTCACCTCGGAAGCGGAAGGCGCGGTCGTCATCGAAGAAAAAGTGCTGGTGATCAAACGCATCCACGTTCGGTACCGCCTGTCCGGATGTCCCGATGACAAGCGCGAGGCGGCCGAACGTTCGCATGCTTTCCACGCCAGCCGCTGCCCCGTCGCGAAGAGCATCGGTGGGTGCATAGCAATCACCACCGAGCTCGAATTCGTCTGAGGAGGTAGGAAGCGCATGAGTTTCATCTCGCGCGGGTTCCGAGGCAAGCGGCGCGACACCGCCAGCAGCTCTCGATTGCCGCCCGGCCAGTACATCGTCACCGACTACCCGGTCCTGTCAGCCGGGCCCACTCCCCGCATTCCCCTCAACGAGTGGACTTTTGTCATTGAAGGCGAGATCGACAAGCCCAGGAGCTGGAACTGGGAGGAGTTCCGCAAGCTTCCGACCGAGCAGGTCACGAAAGACATCCACTGCGTCACGAAGTGGAGCAAGTTCGACACCGGCTGGACCGGCGTGTCGATGGACAAGATTCTGGAAGGGGTGGAAACGGCCGCCGAGTACACGGTTCAGTTCTCATACGGCGGCTATACGACCAACCTTCCTCTCGAGGACCTGACCGGCGGCAAAGCGTGGGTGGTGTACGAGTTCGACGGCCAGCCGCTGCACCCCGAGCATGGTGGCCCCGCAAGGATGCTCGTGCCCCATCTCTACTTCTGGAAGAGCGCCAAGTGGATTCGCGGCATTCGGCTTGTGAACGAGGATGAGCCGGGCTTCTGGGAGACCAACGGCTACCACAATTACGGCGACCCCTGGCGCGAGCAGCGGTACTGGGGGGACTGACATCGCGCGGACACTGAATTGGCAGCTCGGCGAGGTCGCCGAGGTGGTCCAGGAAACGCCGCGGGTGGCGAGCCTCGTGCTCGAGATGCCGGACTGGCCAGGTCACCTGGCGGGACAGCACGTCGATGTGCGAGTCACGGCCGAGGATGGCTATCAGGCGGAGCGGAGCTACTCGATCGCGTCGTCGCCGGAAGATTCTCGGCTCGCGATCACGGTGGAGCGGCTCGATGACGGCGAGGTGTCGCCATACCTCGTCGGTGAGCTGCGCATCGGCGACAAGGTCGAGCTTCGGGGCCCGATCGGCGGCTATTTCGTCTGGAGACCGGCGGACGAACGACCGCTGCTCCTGGTGGGCGGCGGCTCGGGCGTAGTCCCGCTGATGGCGATGATCAGGCATCGCGTGGCCATCAACTCGAAGACTCCAACCCGGCTTCTCTACTCATCGAGGTCGCAAGACGACATCATCTACAGGGCGGAGCTGGAACGGCTCGCGGCCCGTGCAGACGGCCTGACGGTGGCGCACACGCTCACCCGAATGCAGCCTGCCGGCTGGGACGGATACGCGCGACGCATCGACCTCGCCATGCTGAGCGAGGTCGCGTGGCCGAGACACGAGATGCCGCTCACATTCGTATGCGGGCCGACGCCCCTGGTGGAGAGTGTGGCCAGCCTGATGGTCGACATGGGCTACGACCCGCCATCCATCAAAACCGAGCGTTTCGGACCCACAGGAGGTTGACATGACCGTGCAGCAATCCGACCTGAAGCTCGATGGCAACGCGATCGGCGGGCTGTTGCGCGAGATCTTCACCATGGAGATGACGGCCGCCGAGGGCACGTGCTCGAGCTGCGGCAAGGTGCATGCCGTCGGTCAGGTCGAGGTGTACATGAACGCGCCTGGCGTGGTCGTGCGATGCCCGGCCTGCGGCCAGGTTCAGATGCGCATCGTCAAGGGTGGCGGCCGGTACTGGCTCGACCTCAGCGGCATCAGGTGCCTCGAATTCTCGAGCGATTGATCCAGGCGGGTCGAAACTCACACCGGATTCCAAGGCTTCTTTGAGGTTCGCGCCGGACGATGCGTGATATGAGCAAAGGACGCACGTTGTTGATCGCTTCCGCCGCCGCGGCGGCGATGGTAGTCGTGGGTGTCATGGCGGCTTCGGCGGCGGGAGGCCGGGGCAATGGCGCCATCTTCCTGGCCGCGGCTTCGCCAACGCCAACTCCAAAGTCGAACGAGGCCACAGCACACGAGGCCGGAGAGTCGGCGGCGCAGGAGGCGGCGGAGAACAACGGCACGTTCCGCCCGGGCGGGCCCGGGGGTGGTCACCCGAACGAGACAGCCGCACACGAGGCCGGTGAGTCGGCCGCGCAAGAGGCGGCGGAAAACGCCAGATCGGCGGCGACGCCGAGCACTAGCCAGTAACAGCAGCCAGGTCGATCGACCAGGTCGGGTTGTAGTCGATCGCGGTGATGTCCTTCGTCGCCACGATCGTCCGACCCGGCTGAAGAATAGGAAAGAAAGGGCCGTCCTCGTTCAGCCGGCCCAGCACGTTCTGTAAGAGCTGCGAGCGGGTCGCCAAGTCGGCAGTCGTGCCGGCCTGAATGCCGAGGCTCTCGAGCGACGGGTCCGAGCCCGCCGCCCAGCCTGCGCGCAATCCCAAGGTCCGCCCGGGCAGGAAGTCCATGTAGGTGTTGGGATCGGCGGAAGTCCCCGCCACCGACCACAGGCCCATCTGCTGGCCGCCGGCTGTGTAGTCGCCGGTTGCCGCCGAGGTCGGGCTGCCCGTCAGGGAAACCACGATGCCGGCGGCCCCCAGCTCGGCCCTGACCATGCTCGCCAGCGCGCTCAGAGGCAGGCCGCTCACCACCTGGTCGTTGGCGAAGCCCAGGTTGACGGTCGGGTTCTTGAGCCCGGATGCCGCCAGCTCGGTTCTCGCCTTCTCGATGTCCTGGCGTGGAGCCGTCCATGGCGGCAGGCCGCCGAGCAGCGTGCTTGGGGTCACCCCGGTGGCCTGGATGGCTCCGGCTCCCATCAGCTGGACCATCGAGTCGTAGTCGAGCGCATACCGAACCGCGTTCTGGAAGTGCTTGTTGGGCGTGACCGAGGAGACCTGTGGATTGTTGTTGGCAAAGAGGAAAACGACCTCGGGGCTGGCTACGGCCTTGATGACTACAGACTGATTCCGGGTCAGCGTTCCGGCTTCGGCCGGCGACAGGTCCAGCGCGACCTGGTCGGTCGCCGAAGCGATATACGTGAGCTGGGTCTCGGCGTTCATGTTGCGGACGACGACTCTTCCATAGAACGGCCTTTGACCCCAGTACCGTGGGTTCGCCACCAGCACTACGTCCGAGAATGCACTGAAGGACGCGAGGGTATACGGGCCGCTCCCGGCGGCCGCGTTGCTGAGAAAGTCGTCCCCTCGGTTCTTGGCGACGGTCGCGTTCACGACCGCGAGCGCCGGGTTGGCGAGCACGAACGGAAGCGCAGGGTTGGGAACCTTCGACTCGAGCACGATCGTGAACGCGTCCGGCGCGGATGCAACCACGCCTGCGAGCAGGCGCGACGCGGTGCTCTTCAGCCGGACGAGCCGTTCGAACGAGAACACGACGTCGGCCGCCGTCAGCGCCGAGCCGTCCGAGAACACGACGCCGTGCCGGAGCTTGAACGTGAACCGTGTCGCGTCTTCCGACGTCGAGTACGCGGTAGCAAGGGAGGGCACAGGCGTGGCTGCGTCGCTGCCGTCGAAAGTCATCAGCGTGCTGTAGAGCGCTTTCGCGACGATCGCGCCTGTCGCACTCAGATCGCGATGCGGATCGGCTGTCTTGAGGTCGAACGATTTGTCGACGACGAGTATGCGATTGGTGCTCGCTGTGCGGCCCGGGCTG
>Ga0209237_1000031_pt1 | contig 55410 bp, 54 predicted proteins | sample GraSoi013_1_40cm_2_FD_185820 | JGI IMG/M metagenome (GOLD analysis project Ga0209237, IMG submission 185820) | Grasslands soil microbial communities from the Angelo Coastal Reserve, California, USA - Sample 10_02_2013_1_40cm (SPAdes) (version 2) | ecosystem: Environmental > Terrestrial > Soil >...
GGAAGATAGAGGGTAAGTGCAGGTCGGTCAAGGCGCTACGCCGTTGACCGGGCCCCCGCCGGCTCGTTATCTTAGGCGGTCACCGACCCTCGAGCCCGAGCTATTTCGTTCGAAATCCTCATCTGGGCCCCGGTGCTTCTCTTCTCAATGGTGGCCCACGAATACGCCCACGCCGAAGCCGCGTACCGGCAGGGCGATGACACCGCCTACATGCTGGGGCGGCTGACGCTCAATCCCCTGAAGCACATCGATCCCATCATGACGGTGCTGCTGCCGGTCATCCTGTGGGTGTCCAACGCCGGATTCCTGTTCGGGGCCGCGAAGCCGGTGCCGGTCAACCCCAGGAAGTACCGCAAGTTCGTCCGCGGGGACGTGATCGTGTCGCTCGCCGGGATCGTCGTGAACCTGGCCCTGTTTGTGGTCTTCACCGGGCTGTTCGGGGCGGTCGGATTGATTGGCCAGCGCATGCCGTCCCTGGCTGGGAGTCTCGGGATACTGCAGGAGATGACGTACCAAGGGATGCGTCTCAACCTGGTGCTCGCGTTCTTCAATCTCATCCCGATCCCGCCGCTCGACGGCAGCCACGTCTTCTATCATCTGCTGCCGCCCGGCTGGGGTCTCAAGTACCGCCAGTTCTACGCGCTCGGCATGCTGCCACTTCTCTTGATTCTCTGGCTCGCGCCTGGCGCGATCAACGTCTTCCTGTGGCCGGCCTACCAGCTGATGAACCTGGGCCTCGCCGTCGTCGGCGGACTCCGGATCGGGGCGGCCTCATGACCGCGCTTCCGCCCACGGCTCAGGACCAGGCCGGCTTCGTCGTCGAGCTCGAGCAATTCTCGGGCCCCTTGGATCTGCTGTTGCATCTGATCGCCGAGGACGAGGTCGACATCACCGACCTGCCGATCGCGAAGATCGCCGACCAGTTCCTCGCCGTCATCAACGAGCTGGGGTTGAACCAGGCGGCGGACTACCTCGAGATGGCCGCGCGGCTGCTGCGGATCAAGGCGCAGATGCTGTTGCCGCGGCGCCTGGGCGACGACGAGTGGGAAGATCCGCGCGCCGCGCTGGTGCGCCGGCTGCTCGAGTACCAGCAGATCCGCGAGCTGGTGGAATGGCTGGCGGCGGCGGCGGCGCGCCGGGCCGAGCAGTTCGGGCGAGGCTTCGCTCCCGAGCCGCCGGCCCCGCCGCCCGCGCCGCTCGTGATCGACCTGAACGATCTGCTGGCCGCCGCGGAGCGGGTGATCGCGCTCATTCCCGAGCCGGTGCTGCACCGCGTGGTACCGCGGCCGCTCGACGTGGAGGGCGCGACCGAGCGCATTCAGGCGCTGCTCGCGGAGCGCGCGGCGTTCGGGTGGGGCGACATCGTGGGGGCGCGCGCCACGCTCGTGGACGTCCTGTCCGCGTTCATCGCCTTGCTCGAGCTCGCCAAGCGCGGCGCTCTGCACGTGCACCAAGCGGGGCCGTTCGCCCCGATTCAGATCCGCCGTGAGTCCGCTCGCGAAGCTCGTTGAGGCGGCGCTGTTCGCCTCGGCGCGCCCGCTCACGGTCGAGGAGATCCAAACGCTCGATCCGCAGGCGGGCGCGGCGGCGGTGCGCACGGCCCTGGCCGAAATCCGGGATGCGTTTGCGACCGGCGATCACGGCGTCGAGCTGGTGGAGATCGCGCAGGGGTGGCAGTTCCTGACGCGGCGGGAGTACGCGGAGGCGATCGACCGCGCGCAATTCGCGCTGCGCCCGCGGCGACTCAGCCCGGCGGCGCTCGAGACGCTGGCCATTATCGCCTACCGCCAGCCCGTGGGCCGGCCCGAGGTGGACGAGATCCGGGGCGTGGATTCGGGCGCCGTGATCGAGAAGCTGAGCGAGCGCGGGCTGGTGGAGATCGTGACCCGGGGGGAAGGGCTCGGGCGGCCGCTGTTGTACGGCACCACGCCGCAGTTCCTCGAGATCCTCGGCCTCAAGGACTTGGACGAGCTGCCGCGGCTGGACGAGCTGTCGGTGGCGCTCCGGCCGCCCGCGCCCGCCGAACCCGAATGACGCTGATGCGCCTGCAACGCGCCCTGGCGCGTGCGGGCGTCACGTCCCGCCGCAAGGCCGAGGACCTGATCCGCGCGGGTCGTGTGCGCGTGGACGGCGCCGTGGCCACGATCGGTATGAGCGTGGATCCGCTGCGCCACCGCGTGACGGTGGACGGCCGGGCGGTGCGGCCGGGGCCGGTCACCTGGCTCGCGCTCAATAAGCCCGTCGGCTATGTGGTCAGCCGCGGGGACCCGGAGGGGCGCCGGACCGTCTACAGCCTCCTCCCCAACGTACCGGGGCTCACGTACGTTGGTCGACTGGACGTCATGACGTCGGGGCTGTTGCTCTTCACCACGGACGGCGCAGCGGCGCACCGGCTGATGCACCCGCGCTTCGCCGTACCCCGCACCTACTGGCTCCGGGTCCACGGCCACGGCGCGGCGGAGGTGCGCGCCGCCCTCGCGCGACCCCCGGCGATCGACGGCCGCCCGGTGCGGGTCGTGGACTTCCGGGTGCGGCCCGTGGAGCGCAGCATCGAGGTCGAGGTCACCCTCGCGGAAGGCCGCCAGCGCATCGTCCGGCGGCTCGCGGAGGCGCTGGGACTCAAGGTCGAGTGGCTGCATCGCGTCTCCTACGGGCCGGTGCGGCTCGGGCGGCTGGCCGAGGGCAAGTACCGGCGGCTCGCCGCGCACGAAGTCGAGGCCATCGAGCGATTGCATGGAACTGCGTGACCGGACGGTGATGATCCTCGGCGGCAGCGGGCTGGTCGGCCACGCGGTGGCGCGGAGGCTGCTCGGCGCCGCGCCGCGGCGCGTCGTGCTCGTCGCGCTGTTCGAAGACGAGGTGCGCGCGACCGCGCGGGCGCTCGAGCCCTACCGGGGGCGCACGACGATCGAGGTCGAATGGGGCAACGTGTTCCTCCCCGCCAGCCTCGCCCAGCTGGAGCGCGGGTCGGTCATGGCGAACCCCGAGCATCGGCGGCTGATGCTCCAGGACCTGCTGAGCGAGCTCACCGACGACGTCTTCCACCGCAGCTTCCTGAGCCGGCTCCTCCTGAAGTACAAGCCCGACGCCGTCGTGGATAGCATCAACACCGCGACGGCGTTCGCGTACCAGGACGCGCTGCGGAGCGCGCAGGACCTGCTGGCGCTGGCGCGCCGGGGCGAGGTCGATGAGGCCGCGGTGGAGCGCCACGTCCTCCTGCTGACGCTGCCGCAGCTGATCCGGCACGTGCAGATCCTCGTCGAGTCGCTCAAGCGCGCCGAGACGAAAGCGTATGTGAAGATCGGCACGAGCGGCACCGGCGGCATGGGGTTCAACATTCCCTACACGCACTCCGAGGAGCGCCCCAGCCGGCCGCTCATCACCAAGTCGGCCGTGGCGGGCGCCCAGTCGCTGCTCCTGTTTCTGCTCGGTCGCACGCCCGGTGCGCCCGCGACGGTCGAGATCAAGCCCACGGCCACCATCGCCTGGCGCGAGATCGGCTTCGGGCCGATCCGTCGCAAGGGAAGGCCGATTCCGCTGGTGGATTGCCCGACGCCGGTGGCCCTGGCTCGGGCCTTCGACCCAGACGCGGCTCCCTGGTGCGACCTCGGTAAGCCGCTCGAGGGCGTCTTCATCGACGTGGGGGAGAACGGCCTCTTCGCCCCCGACGAGTTCGAGACGGTTACAGCGCTCGGCCAGATGGAGTTCATCACGCCGGAGGAGGTCGCCGACTACGCCGTGATGGAGCTCGAGGGACGGCCCACCGGACGGGACGTCGTGGCGGCGCTCGACGCGGCCACCGCCGGCCCGACCTACCGCGCGGGGATGCTGCGCGCGGCCGCGCTCGAGCGCCTGCGCGCGCTCGAGCACCAGACCAAGAGCCGGGCCGTCGCCTACGAGATGCTCGGGCCGCCGCGGCTCACCAAGCTCTTGTGGGAATCGCACCTGTGCGCGCTGTTGCGCCCCAGCGTCCGGGCCCTCGCCCAGTCCCGGGCGACCGACCTGGCCGTGGAAGCCCAGACGCGCGTCGAGCGTGATGCGACGCTGCGAAGCCATATTCTGTCGGTGGGGATCCCGATTCTCACGCCGGATGGCGAGCGCCTGTACCGCGGCAGCCTGGTGGTGGTTCCGGGAGAGGGCGGCGATCCCCGCGCCGCCGCGCCGCGGGGCTGGGTGGATCTGCGGCCGGACCAGTTTGGGATGTGGATCAAGCGGGCCCAGGAGATGGTCGCACAGGATGCGCGTCGGGCCGGTCGCGCCGCCGAGTCGGGGAGCGACGTGGACTGGATGGCCATCGGCGCGGACAATCCCATCGAGCCCGCGCGTTTCGCGACCTGGGTATTCCGGTTCGAAGACCGGGGAGAGCGGATCAAGCGCTAGGCCATGGCAGCAGAAAACGCAGGAGTCGACCGCGCCCTCGGCGCCATCGGGACGACATTCCGCCTGATGCGGCTCTACCCACCGACGCACCCGGCGGTCGTCGAGGCCTTGCGGCAGATCGGCGAGGCGCTGCCGGCCCTCGCCGCGCTGGGCACCGTGGAGTGGAAAGTGGGCGTCACTGGGCTGCACTGGCACGGCCAGCACCTGCTGCCCCGCAACGCACAGATTGCCGAGCTCGCCGGCCTGTTGTATGCGCGCGGCGTGCGGGCGGTGACCCTCAATCCCGGCATGGTGCCGGAGCACGTGCTGGCGCTGTTCCAGGTGGCCACCGGCACCGTCCCGCCCGACGATGGGACGCTCGGCCGTATCACCCTGACCCTGGGCCGCCGCACCTCCGCCCGGCTCGAGCGACTGCGTACGCCGACCCCGGCGGCGGGTGCGCCGGTGATCCCGGAGCCGTCGGCCGCCCCGAGTCCCCCGACCGCCGTCACGACCGAGCAGTCGACCGCCGCGGCGGCGGACGCCCTGATGGGGGGAAAACGCGCCAGCGCCGCGTTCCGGCCCGACGTGCTGCCGGTCGATGTGGAAGTGAAGCGGGCCGTGGCCGCGCTCGGGAACGCCACCACGCCCCAGGAGCAGTCGGACGCGGTTGACAGGCTCGCGGCGCTCGCTCCCCAGCTGTTGGGGTTGCACGACGTCGCCATTGTGGCGGACGCGATCGCGGCGCTCGACCGCCTGCTGCCGACTGCCAAGGATCCGAAGCTCGTGGAGGCGATCGACCAGGCGGCGCTCGCGCTCTCGGAGCGCACCCTGGTCGAGCGCCTGGTGCACCGACTGGGTGAGCCGCGCGTGCCGGCCGAGCAGCGCGAGGCGCTGGTGGCGGCCGTGGCGGCGCTGGCGTCGCTTTCCATGGCGCTCGTCTTGGACGCGTTCCTGGCGGCGCCCGTGGACCTGCGTGCCCCGTACCGGGGAGCGGTGCGCAAGGCAGCGGATCGGGCCCTCGAGCCGCTGCAGGGCAAGCTCGCGGACCAGGATGCGCAGGTGGTCGCGGCGGCGGCGGAGTTCGTGGGCCTGACGGGGAGCCCCCAGGCGGTGACGCTGCTGATCCCGTTGCTGCGCCATGGGTCGGAGTTTGTACGGGAAGCGGCGCTGCTCGGGCTCGCCGAGGCGGGCGGGCGTGAGATCGCGCGGCCGGCGATGCCGGCGCTCAAGGATGAGAGCGTGGCCGTCCGCGCGGCGGCGGTGCGGGCCGTCGCCGCGGGGGGAGACCCGACCTCCTCCACCGTGTTGATCCGTCGGGTGGAGCAGGAGCCCGACGAAGGGGTACAGGCGGAGTTGCTGCGGGCCATCGGCCGCCTGGGAGCGCGGGAGGCGCTGGACGTCCTCGCCCGGTACGCCGAGCCGGGGGGCATGATGCACCGGCGGAGCGCGCTGGTGCGGGCGGCGGCAGTGGAGGGCTTGCGGCACATCGCGCGCCCCGAAGCGCGGGGGCTGTTGGAACTCTACAGCAAGGACAAGGAGCCGGCGGTGCGGAAAGCGGCGGAGGCGGGGCTGAAATGACCACTCGGACGGCGAAGACCGGCGACGCGGTGCTCAGTCAGGCGATTGCGCGCGAGGTCGCCAAGCGGGTCGTCGCGCAGGAGCTGATGGTCGAGCGCCTGCTCATCGGATTGCTCACGGGGGGGCACGTCCTGCTCGAAGGCGTGCCCGGGCTCGCCAAAACGCTGGCGGTGCGCACGGTGGCCGAATGCCTCCGCATCGCGTTCTCGCGGATCCAGTTCACGCCGGACCTGCTGCCGGCCGACGTGATCGGAACTATGGTGTTCGACCAGAAGACCCAGGAGTTCTATCCGAAGAAGGGGCCGTTGTTCGCGAACCTGGTGCTCGCCGACGAGATCAACCGCGCCCCCGCCAAGGTACAGGCGGCGCTGCTCGAGGCGATGCAGGAGAAGCAGGTGACGCTCGGCGGCGAGACGTTCTTCCTGGGCGAGCCGTTTCTCGTGCTCGCGACGCAGAACCCCATTGAGCAGGAGGGGACGTACCCGCTCCCCGAGGCACAGCTCGATCGCTTCATGCTGAAGGTGCGCGTCGGCTACCCGACGCGGGATGCCGAGAAGGAGATCGTCGCCCGCATGGCGTCGGGCCGGCCGATCGAAGTGCAGTGCGTGGCGGAGGCGGACGACATCCTTGCCGCGCGCAGCGCGATCGCGGAGCTCTTCATGGACCAGAAAGTCGTGGATTACATCGTGGACGTGGTCCGGGGGACGCGCGAGCCGCAGGCGATCGGCCTGTCGGAGCTGAAGCCCCTCATTGCCTTCGGGGCGAGCCCGCGCGCGTCGATCTACCTCGCGCAGGCGGCCCGGGCTCACGCGTTTCTGCGCGGCCGCTCCTACGTCGTGCCGGAAGACGTGAAGGCCATGGCCTTCGACGTGCTGCGTCACCGCGTGCTCCTCACGTTCGAGGCCGAGGCCGAAGACATGGACTCGGACCGCGTCATCGGGAAGATCCTCGAGGCCGTGGGTGTGCCGTGAAGTACGAAGGCAGGGATCGTCGCCGTCGCGAGAGCTCCCCGCTCCGCGCCCGCCGGCGTCTGGTCACTCCCGAAGTGCTCCGGCAGGTCAAGGGCATCGAGCTCCGCACGCGTTCCCTGGTCAGCTCGCTCTTCACCGGCGAATACCGCTCGATGTTCCGGGGACAGGGCATCGAGTTCGCAGAGGTGCGCGAGTACCAGCAGGGCGACGACTTCCGCGCGATCGACTGGAACGTGTCGGCGCGGATGGGCCACCCGTTCGTGAAGACGTACCACGAGGAGCGCGAGAACACGCTGCTCCTCGTGGTGGATCAGTCGGGCTCGTGCCAGTTTGGGCGCCCCTACACCAAGGCGGGCCTCGCGGTGGAGGTCGCGGCCGTGCTGGCGCTGGCGGCGGCGCGCCACAACGACCGGGTGGGCGCGCTGATGTTCGCCGACCAAGTCGAGTTGATCGTGCGACCCGCCAAGGGTCGGCCGCACGCGCTGCGCGTGATCCGCGACCTGGTGGCGTTCACGCCGCGCGGGCGGGGCACGAACCTGGGGGAGGCGTTGAGCTACGCGGCGAAGCTGCCGAGGCACCACGCGATCGTGGTCGTCCTGTCGGACTTTCGGGCCGATGGCTGGGAGGTCCCCCTGGCGCAGCTCGCCGCGCGCCACGACGTCGTCGCCATCACCATCGACGACCCGCGCGAACGCGTGCTCCCAGACGCGGGCTGGGTCGACATGGAGGATGCCGAGACCGGCCAGCGGATCCTCCTCGACACGAGCCACGGGGCGACGCGGACGCGGGTGACCGTGGCGGCCGAGCGCCAGCTTCAAGAACGCACCCGGAAGCTGGTCCAAGCGGGGGTGGACCACGTGGCGCTCCAGACCAGCGTCCCCTACGGCGTTCTGCTGCGCCGCGCCTTCGCCGAGCGCGCCCGCCGGCTGAAGCGATGACTGCCCGGCTGGTCTTGCTTGGCGTCGTGGCGTCGTGGCGTCTGGCAGCGGGGCAAGGGGGAGGGTGGTCGGCCACGCCGGCCGCTCCCACCGTCGGTGACACCATCTGGCTCGAGCGGGCGCTCGCCGTCCCCAGCGGTTGGCAGGTCCGGGCCGGCAAGCTCGACGCGACGGAAGCCATCGAGCCGCTCGCCGATCCCGCGGTGCGCCGCAGCCCGGGTGGCTGGGTCGTCCGCTACGCCGTCGTGGCCTGGAAGCCCGGCGCCCACAAGCTGGCGCTGCCCCCGCTGTGGCTCCTCGGTCCCGACGGGCGCGCGGACTCGACGGCCGGGGGCACGACCAGCTTCAGCGTGACGAGTGTGATCCCGGATTCGCTGCGGAGCCCGAGTCCGCAGGGGCTGCTCGCGCCGCTGCGCGCCGCGCACCGGGATCCCCTGCCGCCGCTCGCCGCACTAGCGCTGGTCGCCGGGCTTCTCGCCACGGGCGTGGCCGCGCGGCGGCGGCGGCCCCGCGCCCTCGAGCCGGCACCTCACGTTCCCCTGGAACGTGAGGTCCCCGACACCCGGTGGCTCGCCGCCGGGGAGCCCAAGGCCGTCGCCGCCCGCGCGATCTGGCGTCTGCGGGCCGCACTGGCGCGCGCGGTACCCGAGGCGCACCCGGCGCTCGACACGGCCGAGTGCCTGGCGGTGGTCGAGCGCGCACGTCCCGACGCGCCGCTGCGGGAGCTACGCGACCTGCTCGAGCAGCTCGACCGGGTGGCGTTCGCCTCCGCCCACGGGACCGATGTCGCCGCACTCTCCGCCATGGCGCGCCGGCTCGCGCGCGAGCTGACCCCGTGAGCTTCGCCCGGCCGCTGCTGCTCCTGGCGCTCGGCCTGTTGCCGTTGTGGTGGTGGCTGCGGGCCAAGCGGCTTGCGGGCCTGTCCGGCACACAGATGAGCGACGTCCGCTCCGCCGCGGGAGCGGCGGAGCGTCTCTGGGTCGCGCGCCTCCCGGTCACGCTCCGCAGCGCCTGCCTCGGCGCCTGGATCATCGCCGCCGCTGGGCCCCGTATCGGCGCCGCGCGCAGCGAAACGCGCAGTGAGGGGATCTCCATCGTACTGGCCGTGGACATCTCGGGCAGCATGCAGGCGGAAGACTTCGCGCCCGCGAACCGTATCGACGTCGCCAAGCAGACCGCGATCGAGTTCGTCCGGGCGCGTACGTCGGACCGCATCGGCCTCGTCGCGTTCGCCGGGCAGGCGCTGACCCAGGTCCCCATCACGACCGACTACGCTGTGCTGGAACAGGCGCTGCGCGAGTTGCACCCGGGCATGCTCGAGGACGGCACGGCGATCGGCACGGCGATCGGGACGGCGGCCAACCGGCTGCGGCGCGCGCCGGGCAAGAGCAAAGTCCTCGTGCTGCTCACCGATGGCGTCAACAACAAGGGCACCGTGGATCCCCGAACCGCCGGGCAGGCGGCGGCGACGTTCGGCATCAAGATCTACGTCATCGGCGTCGGCACGCGGGGGCAGGCGCCCATGCCGACGGAGTACGGGGCCGATGGTCAGCTGCGCTACGAGATGCGGCCGGTCGAGATCGACGAGCCGCTCATGACGGAGATCGCGTCGCTCACGGGGGGGCGCTACTACCGGGCCACCGACACCCAGTCGCTGCGCCATGTGTTCGAGGAGATCAATCGCCTTGAGAAGACCACGGTGGAGCAGGTCGTCTACCGGCGCTTCGACGAGGCCTACCGCGTGCCGCTCGCCGTCGGGCTGGTAGCGCTCGCGCTCGAGATCGTGCTCGCGGGGACGTTCGCCGTGCGGGTTCCATGATGACGTTCGACGCTCCCGTCGTGCTCGCGCTCGCGCCGCTCATCGGTGGCGCCGCCTGGTTCGCCGCGGCCTGGGCGCGGCGCGTCCGCATCCGGCGCGCGGCGCTCTGGTCGCAGGAGACGGTGCGGCAGGCGATCGCCGCGGGGCGCCTCGGACCCACGGCGCTCGCGGTCGCCGCATTCCTCGGCGTCGTGGCGCTCGCGGGGCCACGCTGGGGAGAAGAGCGGATCGTCGCCGAGACGCGCGGCCTCTCGGTCGTGATCGCGGTGGACATCTCTCGTTCGATGCTCGCGGAGGACGCGACGCCCAGCCGGCTCCGGCGCGCACTCCGGGAGGCGCGGCGGCTGGTTCAGGACCTGGACGGTGATCGGGTCGGTCTCATCGCGTTCGCCGGCTCGAGCTACATCATGTCGCCGCTCTCGATCGACGGGTCCGCGCTGACGCTCTACCTCGACGCGCTCGACCCCGACATGGCTTCCCAGGGAGGCACCGGCCTCGCGCCGGCGCTGCGCCAGGGTGGCGAGCTGCTGCAGGCCAGCTCCGAGCTCGCCGACCGCGTGCTCGTGGTGTTCACCGACGGCGAAGCGCACGACTCGCTGCCGCCCATCACCGCGCAAGCGCAGCGTCTCAAGGCCGACGGGATCCGCCTGATCCTCGTGGCCGAGGGCGGGCGCAACCCCTCGCGCATTCCGGTGCGGGACGACCACGGCGGTCTGCTCCGCTACCAGAAAGACGAGGAGGGGCGCCTCATCGAGACCGCGCGACGGGACGATATGCTTGGCGCCGCGGCCGACGCCGCGCAAGGGACGCTCGTCGCTGCGGACCTCCCCGACCAGGCTGGCGCCGTGCGCGACCTCGTGGCGTCGTACCGGCGGGCACGGGCGAGTGAGACGCGCACCGAGGAAAGCCGGCCACGGGCTTGGCTGCCGCTGATGCTCGGCGTGGTGCTGCTCGTCGTGCAGGCCGCCTCGCGACGCACTGCCGCGCTCGTCGGGCTCGCCTTCGCGTGTCTCGCGCTCCCCTCCGTGCATGCCGCGCAGCAGCCGCAGTTCCCCCGGAGCCCCGCGGAGAAGGCGTGGGACCGTCAGGACCGCAGGCGCGCGCGCGCCGCGTACTTGGGGGAGCTCGCTGCCCGCCGCAAGGAGGACGCCGCGTGGTACAATGCCGGCACGGCGGCACTGGCCGACTCGGACGCTGAGACCGCCCAGGCGAGCCTCGCGCACGCCGCCACATCGCTCGATCCGGACTTGCGGTTCCGCGCGCTGTACAATCTCGGGCTGCTCGCGCTGCGTCAGGCCGAGGACGACAGCGCAGGCCGCGACGCGCGCCTGGTCGACGCCGAGCGCGCGTACCGCGAAGCCCTGCTGTTGCGGCCGCACGACCGCGCGGCGAAATGGAACCTCGAGCTCGCGGTCCGGCACCGCGGTGGCAGCAGCCAGAACAAGGCGCCGCCCAGCGGTGGGGGGAGCGGACCGTCGGGCGGGGGGGCCCGAAGTAGTGGCGGGGTTCAGGGCGGCCTGAGCCCAGCCCAGGCCGAGCAGCTGTTGCGCTCGATCGGCCACGAAGAGCTGAGGACGCGGCGTGATCGGACAGGCCTGATGCGACACCCGGCCGAGCCGGGCGTGAAGGACTGGTGACCCCCGCGCTGTGGCTGCTGGTCGCCTTGCAGAGCGCGCCGCCGCCCGATGTGACGGCTCGGGTCGATCGCGCGCGAGTGCCGGCGGGCGAAGAGTTGACGCTCACCATCCGAGCGCGCTCCCGTTCCGCCGAGCCGGTGACGGTGGCCCTCCCCGGTCTCACGGGCTTCACGATCGTCGGATCCCGCGAGGTGACGGAGGTGGCGCTCGAAGGGGTGGGGGGACCGGTCCGCACCATGACGCGCGAGGTGCGGCTCAAGACCCAGCGGCCCGGCACGCTCGTGATCGGGCCGGTGCGCGTGCGGCAGGGCGTTCGAGAGATCGCAACCCCACCGCTCACGGTGACGGTGGACAGCGCGGCGACCGGGCTCGCCACCGCCATATCCCCGATCGCCCGCCGGTTGATCGACGCCGCCCCGCCGCCCGCGCACAACGACCGCGTCGCGCTCAGCCTGATCCTGCCCGGGGATTCGGTGCTCGTGGGCCAGCAGCTCGACGTGATCGCCGCCGCGTGGTTTCCGCGCGAGTTGCGCGCCCGGTTGACCCACACGCCGATCCTCTCGCTCCAGACGGCCGAGGGCGCGTGGTCGTACCCAGGGGCCGTCCCGACCGAGGTCGCGGCGTCGCGCCAGGTGCGAGGCGGATGGATGGACCTGTTCGTCGCCCACCAGGCGCTGTTTCCGCTCGCGCCCGGCCGGATCGTGATTCCGCCGGCCACGGTCGCCTACGCGGTACCGGTCGGGTTCTCGGTGTTCAAGGGCGAGGAGCGATACTCGCTGCGCAGCGACACGGTGCCCGTCACCGTGCTGCCGCTGCCCGCCGCGCGCCGGCAGGCGGATGACCAACCCGTCGCTGCGCAGGGGCTCGCGCTCGATCTGGGCCTCGCGCCGCCGAACGGTCGCGTGGGAGAGCCGATGGCGATGACGGCGACGGTGTCCGGAGCCGGCAACGTGGCGCTCTGGCCGGAGCCCGCGATTCGCTGGCCGCCCGGCTTCCGCCCTTATCCCGGAGAAACGGGCATGCGGATCGCGCCGCGCGAGGGACGGATCGCCGGCACGAAAGTGTTTCACTATCTCGTGATGCCTGACTCGGCGGGGTCGTTCCTCCTGCCCGAGGTGCGGTACCCCTACTACGACCTCGCGGCGGGGGATTATCGAGCGGCGACGATTGCGCCGCGCGCGCTGGCGGTGGCGCCGGGGATCGAGCCGCACGCGGCGCGGGCGCTGCCGCCGCTCTGGCGCGGCGGCGCCGCGGCGTGGGCGGGGTTTGGGGCCCTGGGGATGGCTCGCGCTGCTGGTCGGCCCGCCGCTCCTCGTGCGGCTGCGGCGACGCCGCGGGCTCGCTGCGGACGGCCTCGGGACCGCGACGCGGGCCGCGCCGGCGCCGCTCACCCGGCTGGGACAGCTGGAGCGCGAGTTTCAAGCGGTTCTGGCAAGCCACGTCCCGGACCAGCCGGCCCGGGACGGCGACGGGCTCGCCCGCGCGCTGCGCGCCGCCGGAGTCGACAGCGCGATCGCCGACCACGTGAAGCGCCTGCGCGACCGCCTCCGAGCGTCGCGCTACGGTCCCCGCGGGCTGGGGGACGCGGTGGAGCTCGCCGCGGAGCTCGAGCAGGTGCTGCATGTGCTGGGCGCCGAGCCGGGGGGCAAGGGGCGCCGCGTGGTCGCCGCGATCGCGCTCATGGCGCTCGTGGGGCTGACGCGGTCCGCCGCGGCCCAGACGCCGAGTGCGGAAGCGTTGTACGACGCGGGCGCGCTGCGCGCCGCGGCCGACTCGTTCGCGGGGCGCGCGGCCGGCTCGCCGCGCGTGCCGGCGCACTGGTACAACCTCGGCGCCACGTTGTACCGCGCCGGCGCGGACGGCAAGGCCACCGCGGCCTGGACGAGGGCCGCCCGGCTCGCGCCGCGTGATCCCTTGGTGCGACGCGCGCGCGAACTCCTCCCGGCACCCGACGCCGCGAGCGAGGTGCTGTTGACCACGGGCTTGGCCACGCCCGGGGAGTGGGCGCTCGGGGCGGCGCTGCTCTGGGTCGCCGTGTGGAGCGCCGCGGCGGCGCGGCGCCGCCGCACGGTCGTCTTCGGACTCTCGCTCGCCACCGTCGCGGCGGCGGGGCTCGCGGCCCGCGAGGGCCTGCGCCGCGCGCAGCCGCTGGCCATTGTTCTCAACGCCGCGACGCCGGTCCGGGTCGCGCCGTACGGAGGCGCGAGTCCTGCCTCGATGGTCGAGGCCGGTGCCGCGCTCCTGGTCGAGCGGGGTTACGGCGGCTGGCTCGAGGTGCATCGCGCGGACGGCGTCCGCGGTTGGGTGCTCGCCGCCGAAGTGTCGCGGCCGTGACGGCCACGATCGCCATCCTGGCCCCCCAGGTCGCGGACCAGATCGCCGCCGGCGAGGTGGTCGAGCGGCCCGCGTCGGTCGTGAAGGAGCTGATCGAGAACGCACTCGATGCGGGCGCCGGCGCGGTCCGCATCGAGATCGAGGACGGCGGGAAGAGCCTGATTCGAGTGAGCGACGACGGCGCGGGCATGAGCCGCCCCGACGCGGAGCTCGCGCTGTCGCGTCATGCGACGAGTAAAATTCGGGAGGCCGCGGATCTGATCGGCGTGGCGACGTTTGGGTTCCGCGGCGAGGCGCTCCCCGCGATCGCATCGGTGTCGCGGTTCGAGCTCGAGACCTCGTCGGACGGCGACGTCGCTACCCGGCTGCGCGTGACGGGCGGCCGGCGCGAGGCGGTGGACGACGCCGCGCGGCAGCGGGGGACGACGGTCACCGTGCGCGGGCTGTTCTTCAATACGCCCGCCCGGCGCAAGTTCCTGCGGGCGCAGGCCACGGAGACCCGCGCGGCCGTCGAGGTGGTGACGCTGCTCGCGCTCACGCGCCCCGACGTGGCCTTCACGCTCACCAGCGACGATCGTCCCCTGATCGACGTCCGTCCCACTACGCGCCCCATCGACCGGGTCCACGCGTTGTGGGGCCGCGAGCTCGCCGACACGCTGCTGCCGATCGTCTACCGCGAAGGCCCGCTCGAGGTGCGGGGCTTCGCACAGCGCCCGGCGCAGGCGAAGCCCGCGGGCCGGAAGGGTTATGTGTTCGTGCGCGGCCGTCCGATCCGCGATCCGTTCATCCTGCGCGCCGCGGAGGCCGGCTACCGCTCCACGCTCGCGCCGGGCGACCGCCCCTCGCTCATCCTGTTTCTGGAGCTTCCGGGGGACGCGGTGGACGTGAACGTCCACCCGTCGAAGCTCGAGGTCCGCTTCCGCGACAAGTTCTTCGTCGAGAAGGTCGTGGAGGAGGCGGTGCGGGCCGCCCTGGGACCTCTCGCGGCGGCGGCTCCCCTCGGGCCTGGGGATTCGGGGCTCGGGGCTTGGGAGGTGGCGGGCGGCTCCGCTGTGCCGCTCGAGATGTTTGCCGCCGATTCCCGAGCCCCAAGCCCCGAGTCCCGAACCCCGTCTCTGCTTCAGGTGTTCGACACCTACATCGTGTTCCAGACCGACTCCGGCGTCGCGATCGTGGACCAGCACTCCGCGCACGAACGGGTGCTGTACGAGCGGGCGATGCGCCAGCTCACGGGCGACGGGGCGTCCGCGCAGCGGCTGCTCTTGCCGCTGACGCTCGAGTTCACAGCGCCCGAGCTCGAGGCGATCGACGCCCACCGCGAGCTGCTCCGTCGCGTCGGCTACGAGGTGGAGCCGTTCTCGGGGCGTGCGGTGGTGGTGCACACGGCGCCGAATCCGCATCCCCGCTTCGACGCGGCGCGCTGCTTCGGCGAGCTGGTCGCCGATCTCGCGGGCGGGCGGTTCGGGGCGCTCGCCAACCGGTTGGAGCGGTTCGCGGCGACGTACGCCTGCCGCGCCGCCATCAAGGCGGGCCAGCACCTCGAGCCCGACGAGATGCGCGAACTCGTGGCCCGGCTCCTCACGGCGACGCTCCCGGCGCACGACGTCCACGGACGACCGACGGTCGTGCAGCTACCGAAGGATGAGCTGGAACGCCGGTTTGGGAGAGCCTGAGATGCGGAGTGCGGAATGCGGAATGCGGAATTTCAAGGAAAGGTCGTTGGCCTCTCATCGGTGACGTCACTCCCATTGACCCCGGTCCTCGTCGGCCCCACGGCGGTCGGCAAGACTGCGGTCGTTGCCGCGTGGGCCGAGTGCGAGCCCGTCACCGTCGTTTCCGCCGATGCCCGTCAAGTGTATCGGGGGCTCGACATCGGCACCGCGAAGCCATCCGGCGCGCAGCTCGCTCGCGTGCCGCACCTCGGTCTCGACGTCGTCGACCCGGGGGAGCGCTACAGCGCCGGCCGCTTCGCGCGCGACGCGGCGCAATGGCTCGGCCAAATCCGCGGCGCGGGCCGCCAGCCGGTAGTCGTCGGCGGGACCGGGTTGTACGTACGCGCGCTGGCGGAGGGGCTGTTCCACGAGCCGCCGCTCGACCCGGCGCGGCGCGAGCGGTTGCGTGCCTGGGCCGGGGAGCTGACGCCGGCGCGGCTCGCCCACTGGGCGGCGCGACTCGACCGTCGGTTCGCCGGCGGGGGGCGGCAGCGGGCCCGGCGGGCCGTCGAGGTCGCGCTGCTCACGGGGCGGGGCCTCAGCTGGTGGCAGGAGCACGCGCGCGAGACCGGGGCGATGCGGCCGTGGTACATTCAGCTCACGCTGCCCCGGGACGCGCTGCACCGTCGCATCGCCCAACGCGTGGACGAGATGCTCGCCGTGGGACTCGTGGACGAGATACGGCGGCTCCTGGCGGCGGGGGTGCCGCCGCACGCGCCGGGGCTCGACGCGGTCGGGTATCGCGAGGTGGCCGCGATGCTCGTGGGGCAGCTTCCGGAGCGGGAGCTGCGGGAGGCGATCGTCGTAGCCACGCGGCGGTACGCGAAGAGACAGGAGACGTGGTTCAGGAACCAACTGCGCAGGGAGCAGGGAGCGGGGAGCAGGACCGCGGAGCTGTGGATGCTCGACGCAACCGAGTCCCCCGATAAATTGGCGCACCGCATTCACCAGCGGTGGACCGTGTTGACTGCTCCCGGCTCCCCGCTCCCTGCTCCCCGATGAAGATCGGCATCACGTGCTACCCGACCTACGGCGGCTCCGGCGCCGTCGCGACCGAGCTGGGCCTCGAGCTCGCCCGGCGTGGGCACGAGGTGCACTTCATCTCCTACGCCAGCCCGTTTCGGCTGCGCGGCTACGCCGAGCGGGTGACGTTCCACGAGGTCACGCAGACCGAGTATCCGCTGTTCGAGCAGTCGTCGCCGTACGCGCTGGCGTTGGCGGTGAAGCAGCACGAAGTGGCGATGCGCGAGAACCTCGACCTCATGCACGTGCACTATGCCATCCCGCATGCCGCCACGGCGTGGCTCGCGAAACAGATGCTCAAGTCGCAGCGCGACCTGAAGATCGTCACCACGCTGCACGGCACCGACATCACCCTGGTCGGGCAGGATCCGTCCTACTACACGCTCACCAAGTTCTCGATCGAGCAGTCGGACCGCGTCACCGCCGTGTCGACGTTCCTGCGGGAAGAGACCTACCGCGCGTTCGGGTGTGCCGGCTGCGACGTCATCGTCATCCCCAACTTCATCTCGACGGCCGAGTATCACCCGCCGGGCGGCGGCACCTGCCGCCGTTCGCTCGCGCCGCCCGACCACAAGATCCTGGTCCACGTCTCGAACTTCCGACCCGTCAAACGGGTGACGGATGTCGTGCGTGTGTTCGCCGGTGTGCGTCGCGAGCTCCCGGCCACGCTCGTGCTGGTGGGAGACGGACCGGAGCGCGACGCGGCGGAGCAGGCAGTCGATCGCCTCAAGCTCCGACGCGACGTCCGGTTTCTCGGCAAGGTGGACAACGTCGCCGAAATCCTGCGAGGCAGCGACCTGTTCTTGCTGCCGTCCGAGACCGAGTCGTTCGGCCTTGCGGCCCTCGAGGCGATGGCGTGTGCCGTGCCGGTCCTCGCCAGCGCCGTGGGCGGGCTCCCCGAGGTCGTCGTGAACGGAGAGACGGGCTTCCTCACACCGACGGGGGACGTCGAGGCGATGATCGCCCACGGCCTCCGGGTGCTGCGCGACGGTGCGCTCCAGGCCCGCATGCGCGACGCCGCCGCCCGCCGCGCGCTGGAGTTCGCCGCCGACCGCATCGTGCCGCGCTACGAGCAGGTGTACGAGGACGTGCTGCGTGCCTGACGTGCTGCGGCTCGTCCGGATCAACAACCTGCTGCTCGCCGCGGCCGGCGTACTCGCCGGCGGCTGGATCGCGCTCGAAGCGCTGCAGACGCCCAACGTCCTGGCGCTCGCGGCGGTGGCTGCGGTCGGGTTCGGTATGGCCGGCAACGTGCTCAACGACATCTGGGACCGGGCGGCCGACCGTGTGAACCGGCCCGGCGGGGAACGCCCGCTCGCCGCCGGTCGAGTGACCCGGGGCACGGCCGACCTGTGCGTCGCCGGCGGCGCGGTGGTCGGGCTCGGCGCCGCGGCGCTCGTCAACGGGACCGCCGTACTCGCGGGTCTCGCGGCCTTCGCCGTGCTCGTCCTGTATTCGCCCGTGCTCAAGCGCCGCGGGCTGCCGGGGAACCTGGCCGTGGCACTCGTCGCCGGCCTGCCGCTCATGTACGGCGCCGTCGCCGTCGGACACGCGGCGGCGGGAATCGTGCCCTGGATCCTCGCCGCCTGGATCCACCTGGTGCGCGAGATCGTGAAGGACATCGACGATCAGACGGGGGACCGGACGCTCGGCCGCCGCACCCTGCCGCTCGTCCTCGGGGCCCGACGGGCGAGCCTCGTGGCGGCGGGACTCGCGGCGGCCTTCGTGCCGTTGTCGCTCGCGTTGCCAGCAGGGGCGCACTACCACGGTGCGTACTTCCTCATCGCCCTGTTCGCCCAGCTCGTCGTGCTGGCCGTCGCGAGCCGGTTGTTCACGGGGCGTACTCAGGGAAACAGTCGCCTCCTCAAAGGAGCCATGCTCGTGGGCATCGTGGCACTAGTGGCCGGGCGGGTCGCATGACGCTCTGGCAGGGGATTGTTTTGGGCCTGGTGCAAGGGCTCACGGAGTTTCTCCCGATCTCGAGCTCCGGGCACCTCGTGCTGGTGGAAGCGCTGACGGGGGTCCATTTCACGGACGTCACGGTGGAGGTGTCGTTGCACGTGGCGACGCTCGGGTCGGTGTTGGTGTTGTACGGTCCCCGTCTCTGGGGCATCGCCCGCGGCGTGCTGCGCGGCGACGGCCCGAGCGTGCGCTATGCAGCGCTACTCGTCGTCGCGACCATCCCCGCAGGCCTGATCGGCGTTCTGTTTCATCGCCAGATCGAAGAACGCTTCCATTCACTCACCTGGCTCGGCGTCCAGTTCGTGATCACGGGTGTGATCCTGTGGCTGACTCGAGGGCCGCGCGGCGAGCGAGCGCTCCCGTCCGCAGGCGCGGCCACCGGCATCGGGTTCGCCCAGGCGTTCGCCATCCTGCCCGCCATCTCTCGATCCGGGGCGACCGTCGCAGCGGCGCTTTGGAGCGGCCTCACTCCCGTCGCGGCGGCGGAATTCAGCTTCCTCATGGCCGTGCCGGTGATCGCGGGCGCCGCGCTGCTCGAGGGGCGTCAGGCCGTGCTGAACGTAGCGGCCGTCGGCGCGGTGCCCTGGGCGGTGAGCTTCCTTGTGGCGTTCGCGAGCGGCATCTGGTCGATCCGGTGGCTCGTGGCGCTGCTGCAGCGCGGTCGTTTCCACGTGTTCGCGCCGTACTGCTGGGCAGTCGGCGTGCTGACGCTGGCGTACGCCCTGTGGCACGGCTGACCCTCGACGGCGTGCCTGCAGCCGATCTCGCCGGGCGGTGGGGCGTGCCGCAGTGCGGCCTGTTTCGCGAGCTCGGCTCGACCTTCAACGCCATTCACGACCTCGCCCCTCAAGGCGCCCCCCCGGGGACGGTCGTGATCGCCGAAGAGCAGACGGCGGGGCGGGGGCGCGACGGACGCACGTGGCACTCGCCGGCGGGCGGGGTCTGGCTCGGCATGCTGCTGCGTCCGGCGCGCGCCGACCTGGGCGTCATCTCCGTGCGGGTCGGGCTCGCCGTCGCGGATGCGGTGGACGCCCTCCTGGGCCGTCGCGAGACCCGCCTCAAGTGGCCGAACGACGTGCTGTTGGGGGAACGCAAGCTCGCGGGCATCCTGTGCGAGGGCCGCTGGCACGGCGACACGCTGCAATGGCTGGCGGTAGGCGTGGGAGTAAACGTGTGCAACGCGATTCCAGCGCCCGTCGCGCGTCGAGCGGTGGCGCTCGGGGAATGGCTCCCTGCGGTCCGCCGGCTCGATGTCCTGGATCGCCTCGTCCCGGCGCTCGCGGGGCTCGCGTCAGGCGAGCCGGTCCTCAGCGAGCGCGAGTGCGCCGCGTTCGCGACGCGCGACTGGTTACAGGGTCGCCAGCTTCGCTCGCCCGCCGCCGGCCGCGCGCGCGGCCTCCGCCCCGACGGCGCACTGCTCGTCGATCTCGGCGCGGCGACAATCGCCGTGCGGGAAGGTCACGTCGAGCTGGCGTAGCGCGGCCGCCGCTTAGAACCCTCCGCGCGCTCGCCGCTCCTCCAGCTTTGCGAGCCCATCGCGTGGTACTTCAGCCGGCGCGTGCCGGCGGGCAGCGGCGGTCAGCTGATCGAGGCCGCTCATCATCGCGCCAACCCGGATTTTTTCGCCGGTCCGGTCCGCGAACACCAGCTGGCCGGCGACGGGCGAGAAGGTGATGCGAGCCACCTGAGCCCAGGCGAACCGGACGGGTTCGCCGCGCCACGGCGAGTGCGCCACGAGACCGCTGTCGGTCGCGACCACGCGACGCTTCAGCCCTTCAAGCAGGGCCCACCAGCCAAGCAGGGCGAAGAACAGCAACATGCCGCCGAAATAGTAGGGATCCTCGGGGTTTCGAAACCCCGCCGCGACGGTGACCAGGGCCAGCGGCATGAGGACGCCGCACGCCACGCCGACGACGATCATCCACTTGCCGTAGCGCACGAGGAGTGAGCCGTCGGGGAGAACGGGGACCGGCGTCCGGGCCAGCCGGAACAGCCAGGAGAGGATGGCGATCGTGACGACGCCACTGATCGCCGCCGTGGGAATGGCCATGGGTTCCTCAGTCGGTCGGAGGCGCCACAGCATTCGGCTTCCCGGACGCCCTGTCAAGCGTGGCGATAGCCCGTTAAAGCGTCTATACTTACGCCGCGCCATGCTCCTCGCCATCAACATCAACAACACTGAAACGAAGGTCGGGCTGTTTCGTGGCGACAGCCTCGAGGCCCACTGGCGCCTCACGACCACGCCCTCGCGCACGCCGGACGAGTGGGCGGCCACCCTCACATCGTATCTGGCGCAGGAGGGCCGGTCCACCCAGGAAGTCCGCGCCGCCGTCGTCGCGTCAGTGGTCCCCCCCGTGACGCAGGGGCTGTGCGAGGCGGTGGAGCGTGCGACGACCGTGCGGCCCGTGGTCGTCGACGGCCGCTCGCGCTTGCCGATCACGCTCGACGTGGAAGAGCCGCTGCAGGTCGGTGCGGACCGCATCCTCAACACGCTCGCCGCCGCGCAGCTGCACCGCCGCGACACCATCGTCGTCGACTTCGGCACCGCCACGACGTTCGATTGCATTACGGCCGACGGCCACTTCCTCGGCGGTGTGATCATGCCCGGGATCCGTACCGCGTCGGACGCGCTCATTCGGGGCACCGCCAAGCTTCCCGCGACCGACCTCACGCCACCGTCGCGCACCATCGGGCGACGGACCGAGGAGGCGATTCGGTCGGGCGTGTTGCTGGGCACGGCGGACGCCGTGGACGGGATCGTGCGCCGCATCAAGGCCGAGTGGCCGAACGGCCAGACACCGCAGGTCATCGCCACCGGCGGCCTCGCGAGCCTGGTTGCGCCGCTGGTCCGCGAGATCGAGTCGGTGCATCCGGACCTCACCCTGACCGGGCTCCGCATCGCCGCCACGGCGCTGGGCCTGACGTGGTAGTCCACGCCCGCGCGCTGAACGGCTGGCGCCGCTGGGGCTATCGGCTGCTGCCCGGCGATCTCTTCTCCTACGTGCTCCACATGCGCCCCGCCGAGTGGCCGATCATGGCGGGGCACACGCTGCTCGGCTACGTGCTGGCGGTTGGACTTCGGGGAGCGGGGAGCGGGGAGCGGTTCCTTCCGGCGCTGGGAGCCCTCCTGATCTGGGTGATCCTGCTCAATGGCGGCACCCTCGCGATCAATTCCGTGTTCGACAAGGATGAGGGCGACATCGGGTACCTGAATGCGCCGCCCCCGCTGCCGCGGCACCTGCTGGCGTTCAGCACTGCGCTGCTCGCCGGCGGTCAGCTGCTCGCCTTCGCGCTCCCACCCGCGTTCCGGGTCGCGTACGCCATCTGTTTCGTGCTGTCGATTCTCTACTCGGTGCCGCCGTTCCGCTTCAAGGCCGTGGCGGGAGTCGACTGGGTGATCAACATGTGGGGCTTCGGGACGCTCACGCCGTTTGCCGCGTGGGCCGCCACGGGTCGTCCGCTCGACGCGGGCCATGCGCTTGTCCTGCTCGGCTTCTGCCCGCTGTTCGCCGGGCTCTATCCGCTCACTCAGCTGTATCAGATGGAGGAAGATCGCCGCCGGGGCGACCGGACGCTCGCCCTCCTCCTGGGGCTGCGGGCGAGCCTGAGCGTCGCGATCGCCTGCACCGCGCTGGCGTTCGCGCTGTTCGGCGGGGCGGCGGCCGTCGTAGGGGTCCGGGCGTGGCTGCTCGTCGTGCCGCTGGTCGCGTGGTTCGCCGTGCTCGTACCCTGGTACCGGGGTCGCGAGACGCTACCTGCGGCCGGCCACCAGCGAGGGATGTACCGGGCGCTCGCCGCGTGGGCCATTACCGATCTCGTGGTCTTGCTGGTGTTTGCCCGGTGAGAGCCCGCGCTTAGATTTCGCGACGGGCTCATCCCCATCGACGAGGAGAGACGACGCATGTCGGCCACCGCGGCACCCCTTGCTTCGGACCGCTCGGACTTCCGCACCGTCACTGTGGGCGGCGCCACACTCGGCGTCGCGACGGCGGTGGCAGTCGTCGCATTCCTCGCTGCGTCGCGGCTCGTGCCGATCGCCGCTGGCGCGAGGGGCGGGGTCCAAGCGCTTATCGTGTTGGCGGCGGGCGTGGCCGTCGCCTTTCTTCCCGCCCAATGGACCGCCGCGCGGAGCACCGAGGGCATCGCGGGCGCCGCGGCCATGGGCCTCGTCGGCACCGTGGTGTTCAGCGTCATTGATATCGTCCTGCTGCGGCCCTTCAAGGCGTATCCCTGGACGTGGGACGCGATCGGTGGCGGCAGCACGTGGTGGTACCTCCCTATCTGGTGGATGCTGGGGACGTTCGCGGCGTGGATGGGCGGTATCGTGACCGCCGCCGGGGCGGCGGCCGCGAGGGGCGAGACGACGCTCGCGCGTCGCGCTCTACCGGCGGTTGCCGGGACCGTCATCGTGGCGGCGATCGGACGGCTCGCCGGTGTCCCAGTCGCCTTCTCGGCCATCACCGGTGGCGCCTTCACCCTGGTGCTTGCGGCGCTCGCCCTCGTCGCCCTGGCCCGTAAGGGCTAGGGCGCGGGAGGGGCGACATGCCCCGCTGGCTCGCTCACCTGTTGATCGTCGTAGGATGGCTGCTGACGCCCGTCCTTGCGTGGTCGGCGTCTTACGTCGGGCTGTGGGCCGGCGCGCTGGCGGCCACCGGGTTTACCCGACCCGTCACCATGCTCGTCGTGGCAGCCGCCGTGGCCACGCTCTGCGGCTTCACCGCGCTCTTCATCTGGGTCCGCTTCATGCGCCGGGTCCCGCACCTCTTGTCCCATCACATGGCGCCACGCACGTCGGAGGAGCACCGCGCCGTTGCCGCGGCTGATTAGGCCCTGGCGGCTCGCGCCGCTCCTCGTCTTCCCGGGCACGCTCGGGGCGCAGGGGGGAGGCCGCGGGCTGGAGCTGCATCTCGGGCGCTGGTACAACGGCAATCGCGCCGACGTCTACGAGTTCCGTACGACCACGCGGCTGAGCGGAGCGTTCACCCATGGATTCGGACTCGCCCTCCTCGTGAACGACACCCTGGGCCGGCGCCGGGCGTTCTACGGATTGGGTTACGAGATGCAAGCCGGAAGAGACCGGGCCACGCTTGGAACCTACGCGCTCGCGGGACTCGCCCTGGGACTCTCCACCGACACGTCCACTCAGGAGCTCGCCGCGCAGTGGACGCTGGGAGGCGGGCTCGAATGGCGGCCGCTCTCCTGGCTCGCCCTGGGAGGTGAGCTTCGCTATCGCCTCGAGGATCGGGGCCCCCGAGGGTTCTGGAATCCGCGCCACGACGCGCGCAGCGGCGTGAGCGCGACGCTCGGCGTGTCGTTTGGACTGGGGAGGGGGCCAGGGGGAAGAGGGGGGCGTGGGAACGGCCCCCCTCCGGACCTGCCGCCGCCCCTGCCGCCCGTGACGATCTCCGGTAACGCGAGCGAAGTGGTGCAGACGGCGCTCGAATCTCTGGGAACGCCGTACATCTGGGGCGGCACGGCCGACAACGGATTCGACTGCTCGGGGCTGATTCAGTACGCCTACGGCCAGCACGGCATTCGCCTGCCGCGCATGAGCCGCGATCAGGCGCACTCTGGCGCCGAGGTCCCGCCGGTGATCGACGCACTCCGCCCCGGTGACATCCTGCTTTTGTCGGCCCGTCCCGGGGCGGGCGTGACCCACGTTGGGATGTACGTGGGCGAGCTCAAGTTCATCCACAGCTCGAACCGGGGCGTGAAGCTGTCGCGCCTGGATCCGCAGGATCCGGAGGGCGCGTATTGGCTGGATCGCTGGGTGGGGGCGAGGCGGGTGATACCGTGATACGTTGCCGGCTGAGGCGTGGCCGGGTGAAGCGTTGCCCGGTTGCCGGTTGGTTTCGCTGGCCACGCCTCGTTCGGCAACTTGGCAACGCCGTATTCGGGAACGCCTTACTCCTTGCCTGCGCCCCCGCCACGCGCTACGAGCAGCCCTCCGCGCTGCGCGGGTACGAGATCCTCATTACACGCCGCGATTCCCTGGGCCAGGATATCGCGGAAGGACTGCGGCGCCGAGGGTTCACGGTGCGCCGGCATATGCGGGGCGGGAGCAGGCCCACCGCGTTCCTGCTCGCGTTCACGCTCCGGGAGGCGGAGCCACCCGCCGTCACCTGGCTCCATGTGCGCCTGGCCGACACTCGCACCGGGGCGATCGTGGCCGCCGTGTCGGCGCCTCTCGACTCCCTGGGGGCCACGACGCTGGACCACGCCCGGGCGATCGTGGACTCGCTCGCCGCCTCCCCGGCCCTCGGGCGCCAGGTATCGCCCCCTTGACAGGCCACGGCTGCGGGGAGAGATTCCTCGCGGTTGTTTAGCACTCTCCAGATGAGAGTGCTAACAATATTGTTCCACAGACACTTAGAACCAGGTACCGAGGTGGAGGACTCTAGCACCATGGCAACCGCAACGGCTGCGAAGACGAAGCTCAAGATCTTCCCGCTGGCGGATCGGGTCGCCATTCGGCCGATGGAGGAGACGGAGACGATGAAGGGCGGTCTCTACATCCCCGACACGGCCAAGGAAAAACCGATCCAGGGCGAGGTGATCGCGGCAGGTCCCGGACGCCGGGAGAAGGATGCGCTGGTCCCGATGGAGCTGAAGGTCGGGGACCGGGTGGTCTACGGCAAATACAGCGGCACTCAGGTGGAGCTCGAGGGTGAAGAGATCATCCTCATCAAGGAATCGGACGTCATCGCCAAGCTTGGCTGAGGCTTCTAGGAGGAAACAGACATGCCTGCAAAGCAGCTGGAGTTCAACGTCGAGGCCCGCGCCCGCTTGAAGCGCGGCGTGGACCAGTTGGCCGAGGCGGTGAAGATCACCCTTGGCCCGAAGGGCCGGAACGTCGTCATCGACAAGAAATTCGGCAACCCGACGGTCACCAAGGACGGCGTCACCGTCGCCAAGGAGATCGAGCTCGAGGATCCGATCGAGAACATGGGCGCCCAGATGGTGAAGGAAGTGGCGACCAAGACGTCGGATCTCGCGGGTGACGGCACGACGACGGCGACCGTGCTCGCCCAGGCGATCTTCCGCGAGGGACTCAAGTCGGTCACGGCCGGCTCGAACCCGATGTCGTTGAAGCGCGGGATTGACCGGGCGGTGGAAGTGGTGGTCGAGGAGCTGAAGAAGATCTCGGTGCCCACCGCCGGCCGCAAGGAGATCGCTCAAGTCGGCTCGATCTCCGCGAACAACGATAAGGAGATCGGCGACCTGATCGCCCAGGCGATGGAGAAGGTCGGCAAAGACGGCGTGATCACGGTCGAGGAGGCGAAGGGCCTGGAGACCACGCTCGAGACGGTCGAGGGGATGCAGTTCGACCGCGGCTACCTCTCCCCCTACTTCATCACCGATCCCGAGAAGATGGAGGCGGCCCTCGAGGACGCCTACATTCTGATCCACGACAAGAAGATCTCGTCGATGAAGGACCTGCTCCCCGTCCTCGAGAAGGTGGCGCAGGCCGGTCGGCCGCTGCTCATCGTCGCCGAGGACGTGGAGGGTGAGGCGCTCGCGACCCTGGTCGTCAACAAGCTGCGCGGCACGCTGAAGGTGTGTGCCGTCAAGGCGCCGGGGTTCGGCGACCGCCGCAAGGAGATGCTGATCGACATCTCGGTGCTCACCGGTGCGCCGCAGGTGATCTCGGAGGAGATGGGCCTGAAGCTCGAGAACGCGACGCTCAACGATCTCGGCCAGGCGAAGCGGATCGTGATCGACAAGGACAACACGACGATCGTCGGCGGGAAGGGCAAGCCCGACGCGATCCAGGGCCGCATCAAGGAAATCAAGGCGGCGATCGAGAAGTCCACGTCGGACTACGACAAGGAGAAGCTGCAGGAGCGGCTCGCGAAGCTGGCGGGCGGCGTCGCCGTGATCAACGTCGGGGCGGCGACCGAGACCGAGATGAAGGAGAAGAAGGCGCGCGTGGAGGATGCACTGCATGCGACCCGCGCCGCGGTCGAGGAAGGCATCGTGCCCGGCGGTGGCGTGGCGCTCCTGTGGTGCCAGAAGACGCTCGACAAGGTGAAGGGGACCGATGACGACGAGAAGATCGGCGTCGACATCGTCCGCCGCTCGCTCGAGGAGCCGATGCGGATGATCGTCCAGAATGCGGGCGCGGAAGCCTCGATCGTGGTCGGGAAGGTGAAGGAGTCGAAGGACAAGAACTTCGGCTATAACGCCCAGACCGACGAGTTCGAGGACCTGGTCGCAGCGGGCGTCATCGACCCCACCAAGGTCACCCGCACGGCGCTGCAGAACGCCGCGTCCATCGCCGCGCTGATGCTCACGACCGAGTGCGTCGTGGTCGAGAAGAAGGAGAAGGAGAAGGCGCCCCCGATGCCGGGTGGCGGCGGTATGGGCGGGATGTACTAAGAACTAGACGCACAGACGCACAGACGCACAGACGCACCGTCGCACCGTCGCACCGAACGCCCCGGGGGCAGCAATCCCCGGGGCGTTCTCGTTGCACCGGCGCATTTGCCGGTTTCGAGGAGTCTGAGGGTTCGCGCGACGGTCCGCGGCTGCCTGTGCGTGTTACCATCTATGCTAATTAGACATCTTATAACAGCTATACGTCATATAGTGTCTAACCCGGGTTGGTGACGGGACTTACACCATGGTCGTGACGCGCTTCACAGTCACAGGGAATCCGTCGCTCAACGGGAGGCCGTCTGTGCCAAGTCCATCGATCCTGCGCCGGAATCAGGTCGCCGGGTTCACGTTGATCGAGATGATAATCGTCTTCGTGGTGATGGGGATTATGCTCTCGGTCATGGTCAGGGCCGTTCGCGGCAGCTGGGTGGCGAATTCGCGGCGCTCCGCCAGCCGCGACGTCACCGCCTACCTGTACCGAGCGCGTGGCATCGCGATCCAACAGAGCCGGGCGGCGTGGCTGGTCCGCAGCGTCGACGTCCTGAAGATCATGGTCGATTCGTCGGGGACGCCGGTGCAGCTGGGCTCGCAAATCGACTTCTTCCAGCGTTACGGCGCGAGGCTGGGCGCGAGCCCCAAGGACACTGTGCAGTTCGATCCCCGTGGATTCGCCGTCGGCGTGACGACGGCGCCCAAATTCATCGTCGCCCTCGGGGGCCGCACCGATACGGTGTGCGTGACGGGCCTCGGCAAGATCACTACACGGAGCTGTCCATGACCCCGCGCGTGCCGGCACCCCCATCCCCGCGCTCGGAGCGGGGCTTCACGATCGTCGAGCTCTTGGTCGCCGTCGTGATTTTCAGCGTCGGCCTGCTTGCCCTGGCGGGGACGGCGTCGGTGATCCTGACGACCCTGACGAGCACGCAGTCCCGCACGATCGCGGCCGGCGTGGCCGAATCGCGCTTCGAGCGGATCCGGGCCACTGCGTGCGCGGCGCGGGCGGCCGGCTCGACCAACACGCGGGGCGTTACCGAGTCGTGGACGCTCGACCGGCTGGCACGGGCCGATGACGTGACCGTCGCCGTCACATTCCTGAGCAACCATCAGTCCCGCACCGAAATGTTCCGGAGCTTTCTGCCATGCTGACTGCGCACGCAGCCTCGGCCCGCCGGGCCGGGTTCACGCTCATCGAGCTCGTTATCGCTCTGGTGCTGATGAGCCTGGTGGGGGGCGCCATCGTCCAGCTGCTGCTGCGGCAGCAGCGCTTTTACAACAGCACCACCGATCTGATCCAGACGCGACAGCAGATCCGCCAGGCAGCCGCCATGCTCCCCTCGGATCTGCGGGGGATCTCGAGCATCGGCGGAGACATCTACGCCATGTCCGACTCGGCGTTGGAGTTCCGCTCGGTGTTCGGCAGCTCGGTCGTGTGCGTCAACACCGGGGGGAGGCTCTCGACCGTCCCCCGCGTCCTCGCCACGGGGGCGACGATGACCAACTGGGCCAGGCCGCCCGCGGTCGGTGACTCACTCCTCGTCTACAACGACGGACCGACCTTGGCGGTTGCCGACGACGCCTGGTCACGCTACCAGATCACCGCCGTGACCCTGGTGACCGGCAACGTCGCCAACGGCTGCCCGAGCTCGACCCGGCTGACGCAGCCGTCGGACATCACGGGCGCCAATCCGAGCTACCAGCTCACCCTCGCGCCCGCGGCCGCCAACACCATCGCCGTGGGCGCGGCGATTCGCTTCTTCCGCCGGGTGCGCTACCGCGTCTACCGGGAGACGGACAACCAGTGGTACCTCGGGTTTTTCGACTGCATCACCGGCCGCGTGCCGGTGTGCAACCCCAGTCAGCCGATCGCCGGCCCGTTCCAGCCGTACGCGAACGACGGGACCAGCGGGGTGCAGTTCGCCTATTACGACTCCACCGGCGCCGTCACCGCGAGCCCGCTCCAAGTAGCACGCATCAGCCTCGTCGTCCGGGGGCAGGCGGGGGCGCTCATCAACCTGAGCGGGGCAGGTGGCACCGTGTTTCGCGATTCGCTGCGCATCGAGGTCGGCTTGCGCAACCGGAAGTGAACCGTCACCAAAACCCGATTGGCAGTCACCTGAAGGGAACGAGGCCGGTATGCATGCGACACTGCGGTCAGAGAAGGGCATGGCACTGATGATGGCCTTGGGAGCCATCGTGATCATCGGTGTGCTCATGGGGGGCGTCCTGTTCGTGTCGACGCAGGACTACCGCATCGGTGCCAACACGGTGCGCTCGACGCGCGCCGCCGCGGCCGCCGACCTGGGGTTGAACCGCGTCCCGGTCGATTGGAATCTGGCGGACAACAACCGAATGCAGATCGGCGACACGCTCAAGCGGGCGTTTACCGCGCCCCGCGGGGGCACGGCGACGGTGATCATCACCCGACTCGGCGGGCCGTTCTTCTGGGTGGTGTCCGAGGGATACGCGGGGGCCATGGGGAGCCAGGCCTCGGCACGGCGCCGCTACGGCACGCTGTTCCGGCTCGACCTGCCGCAGATGAACTTCCTGGGCGCGATCACGACCCAAGGCAATACCACCGTCAACGGCAACGTCAGTGTGAATGGAAACGACGCAGCCCCCGCCGGGTGGGCCGCGTGCGGCAGCACGACTCAGAACGTCGCCGGGGCGGCGATATCCCCCACCACCACCGCCACGGTCAACGGGAGCGTCACTCTCAACGGAAACCCACCCGTGCTCACGACCCCCGCCGCCGGCGACTCGAATACGTACTTCAACTACGGGAGCTCCAACTACCAGTCGGTCGCGGCAGCGGCGAACCTCACGTATCCGGGCGGCACGCTGCTCACCGGCGTCCTGCCCATCGCGGTGGGCAGCGTGTGCCAGGCCAGCGTGATCCCGGCCAACTGGGGAGATCCGAATCGTGCCGCCCCGGCGGGGGCGTGCGAGAGCTACTTCCCGACCATTCACGTGCTGGGCGACTTGAAGGTCACCACCGGTCGCGGCCAGGGCGTCCTGCTGGTCGACGGGGACTTTACGGTGGCCGGCAACTTCGAGTTCACGGGAGCCGTCATCGTACGAAAAGGGCTCAAGATGTCGGGGACCGGCAACAAGATCACCGGCGCCGTGATGGCGGCGAGCGTCGACGTGAACGACAACGTCGCGCTCAGCGGGAACACATCGCTGCAGTACTCATCCTGCGCCCTCACGGCCGCGTTGTCAGCGTCGGCGTACCCCAAGCAGGCCATGCAGCGCGCCTGGGTGGACATGTACTGACAAGCTAGACGGACAGACGCACAGACGGACAGACGCACAGACGCACAGACGCACAGACGCAACAGACGCGCGGACGCAACAGACGCACATGGGCAGGCAGTGATCAGGGGTCGGGAGTCTCTCCCGGCCCCTGTTCTCGGTTCACGACTGTGCGTCCGTGCGTCCGTGCGTCTGTGCGTCTAGCCGTTGCCGTTCCTAGTATCTTTGGCCTCATGCCTGCACCCGGCGGTGAGCGCGCGACGCTGTCGCGTGACCTCGCCGATTTCCTGATCGAGCTGTCGATCGCGTTGCACAAGCATGCCATGTATCCCGAAGGACACCCATCGCTGTCGCCGGCGGCGGCGGGAGTGACCCGGCGCGCCGCGCTGCTGCTCGAGGATCGAGCGACGGTGTCCCTCGGCGTGGCCCGCAACCAGCTCGTGATCGAGGGTGTGGCCACCGATCCCAAGCATCCCGTGCTGCGGGAGCTCGCGGGCCGGCTGCACCGTCACCACTTGGGCGCCATCACGTTCCGGCGCGGCGTGGAGGAGGGGGAGGTGGCCGATGCGCTCCGGACGCTCGCCGTCGAAGCGGAACGGACGGGGCAGCCGCTCGGCCTCGGCCCCCGGGAGCGCCTGGCGACGTGGCCGCACGTACAGCTGCATGCGCTCACGTACGAGCGCTTGGAGCTCACGGACGAGGCCGGCCGGTCCCCCGCGGGGGAAGGGGACGCGCGGGCAGCCCAGTTGTGGGTGGGCTTGGCCCGGGCGGCCCTGGCGACGGCGCCGGAAGACACGCGGCCCCCCTCCACCGAGCCGGCGGTTATCGCGCAGGCCATCGACCAGCACTCGAAGGCCGAGGCCACCGGGTACGATCAAGTGATCGTCGGCTACCTCCTGCAGATCGCCGCCGAGCTCAAGACTGCGGGCAGCACCGAGGCCGCAGCGCTGCGGCGGCGGACGTCGCGTCTCATTCGCACGCTCAAGCCTGAAACGCTGCAGCGACTGGTGGGGATGGGAGGCGACTTCGCGCAGCGGCGCCAGTTCGTCTCCGATGCGGCCGACGGCATGGCGGTGGATGCGGTACTCGACATCCTCAAGGCCGCCGCAGAAACCTCGCACGAGACCATCTCACACTCCCTCGTGCGGCTCCTTTCCAAGCTTGCGGTGCACGCGGAGGCGGGCGCCGCCCCCGTGCGACCGCAGGCGGACGCGGCGTTGCGCGAGCAGGTCCAGCGGCTGCTGGCGGGGTGGACGCTCCCCGATCCGAATCCCGGAGCCTACGGCGCGGCGCTGCACCGCATGGCGCGGGCCGCGCCGGCCGGCGTGCCACGCACCGATCACCATGCCACCGAGCCCGATCGTCTCGTGGCGATGGCCCTTGAGATCGGCACGATGGGACCGCGTCTCCCCGCGGCGGTCGGCCGGGTGGTCGCCGAGGGCCGGCTCGCGCAGCTGCTCGATGCGCTTGAGGGCGGGGCGGCCGACACCGCCGCCGCGGCGACGGTCCGAGCGCAGATCGCCACGGCGGGTGCCGTGCAGCAGATCGTCGCCCGAGCGCCGATCGACTTCAAGCTGCTCGAGCGGCTCGTGCCGCTCGTGGGTGCGGCGGCGGCCCCACCGCTGCTCGCTGCCCTCGCCGTGGCGGAGTCGCGCGGGGCCCGGCGCGGGTTGCTCGCGCAGCTGGCGAAAATGGGTGCCGAGATCGCCCCGTTCGTGATTGCGCGGCTCGACGACAGCCGCTGGTACGTGACTCGCAATCTGCTGGCGCTGCTCGAACAGCTGGGGCCCCCCCCGGCGGGCTTCTCGGCCGCCCCCTACATGCGCCACACCGACGCGCGGGTGCGGTGGCAGGCCGTCAAGCTGCAATTGAAGCTCCCGGCCGAGCGCGACGAGGCGCTCGTCGTCGGTCTGCGCGATCAGGACCCGCGCACGCTGCGGCTCGCCCTCGGCCTCGCGGTCGCGCTGCAGGCCTGCCCGGACACCGCCGTGCCCTTGTTGGTGAATCGCGCCATCGATCGCACGCTACCCGGCGACTTGCGCGCGCTCGCCGTGCGGGCCCTGGGGTACACCAGGGCGCCGGCCGCCCTCGAGACGCTGCTCCAGATCACGGCGGGTGGCCGCACCCTGTTCGGCCGGGGGAAGCTGGCTGCCAAGTCGCCCGAGCTCCTCGTCGCGCTGGCGGCGCTCGCGACGGGATGGCGCCACGATCCGCGGGCGCGCGCCCGCCTCGCCATCGCGGCGTCGTCGACCGACGGCGAGATCCTCAACGCCGCGGACCCGCAGGCGAGCCGGCCGTGAGCAGCCCTGCGGGCTTCCTCAACGCGTTCGCGCACGCGCTCGCGGCGATGACCCTCTATCGGCCGGGCCACCCCGCCCGCGAGCGCGCGATCGACGACGCGTATCGAGAGTTGAGCGACCTGCAAGCCACCGAGTCGCAGCCGCTGTTCACGTTCCTGGGAGATGAGATCGTGTTCGGGCGGCTGCCGCTGCGCGAGCTCAAGGCGTGGGACTGGGGGCGGCGGCTGGCGCTCGCGGGGATCCAGCGCTTGGAGTTTTCCGACGCCGTGAGCCGGGAGGAATTCGAGGAGTTCCTCGACGAGGTGCTCGCCCGGCTCACGCTCTCCGCGATCGACACGACGGAGGCGCGCCAGATGCGCCGCTCCAGCATCCGGTTCGGTGCGGTGGGCGTGCGCGGCGGGGATGAGCAGCTCGCCGCCACGATCCCGACGGCCACGATCAACTATTCCCTGAGCGAGGAAGCGGACGCCGTGCGCTGGGTCCAGGAGGAAGTGCAGGCTCGTGGGATGCTGCCGCTCACGGAGGCGGAGGCGGTGGTCCGCTCACTGTCGATCGCCATGCACGGCGGGCGGCAGATCGTGATCCCGTTGCTGCAGCTCAAGGAGTTCGATCAGTACACGACGACCCATTCGATGAACGTCGCGGTGCTGGCGATGGCCCTCGCCGAATCGCTCGGGCTCTCGGCGCGGGACGTGCGGGCGTTCGGCGTGGCCGGCCTGCTGCACGATATCGGCAAAGTGAAAATTCCGATCGAGGTTCTCACCAAGCCGGGACGCTTCTCCGACACGGAGCGGGCGTTGATGAACCGGCATCCCGCCGAGGGCGCGCGCATCATCCTGCGCGCGGAGGAAGACCTGGATCTCGCCGCGGTGGTCGCCTACGAGCACCACATCATGCTGAACGGGGACGGGTACCCCACGTTGCAGTTCCGGCGCGACTGCCACGAGGGGAGCAAGCTCGTGCACGTGTGCGACGTGTACGATGCCCTCCGCACCCACCGGCCCTACCGCGAAGCGTGGCCGCAGTCGAAGACCTTGTCGTACATCGAGGATCGGGCCGGCACGGAGTTCGATCCCGAGCTGGCGGGTACCTTCGTGCGGATGATGCGCCAGTGGGAGCCGCAGGTGGCAGTCATGACCGACGAGCGGGCCTCCGTGCCCGGGGCGCTCGTGGCCGAGTCGTCGACGACCTGACCCACCCCTCCCCGTTCCCCCTTCCGGGGTACGTATCTTTGTACGATGATGCCGCGACTCTCCCGTCTGCTCGTCCTGCTGCTCGGGGTCGCTCCCGGTCTCTCCGCCCAGACCACACATTCGGGCGCGGGTCCGCGCGCCCGTCTCGAAGGGAAATGGCAGGCGAAGACCGAAGACGAGATCCGCAATATCATGGTCCGGACCGACAGCTCCGCCCAGTTCGGCGATCAGGTGGCACGCTGGCGGGTGGTAGGCGACAGCTTGTGGCTGACCCTGGGGGACGGGGTGTGGCAAGTCTACGGCATGAAGCTCGAGGCGGAGAAGCTCACTCTGTCGGGGGGCGATCTCGAGAAGCCGGTGACGCTCCGCCGCGTGGGACCGGCCACCGCGCGCGCCGACTCGGTGGCCATCCCGGCGCCGCCCCCCCCCACCGAGCGCGCCTGGGACTGACGCCGTTCAGGGCGCTTTGCGAATGTTCGCGATGCGCCAGCCGTTCGCCGTCCGGATGAACCGGATCGCCTGGCGCAGGCGCGTCTCCCGCTGGGCGCCGCCGTCCGTCGGCACGTACAGATAGAGAGTCCGCACCGCGGCGTACGCGGTGTCGGCGCGCGTGCTCAAGCGCTCGACGCCGTAGCGGGCGGTGAGCTGCTTGTAGCGCTCGAAGAAGGCCTGCCACGCCGCGACATCCTGCTCCGCCATGCCGGGCATCAGCACCTGCAGGTTCCCGACGCGCTCACTCGACACCGCGCGCTCGAGATCCTGCAGCAGCATGGCGATCGCCGCGCGCGCCTCGGGTGGCTGGGGGGAGGGGGGAGCCACCCCGGCGGCCACGCCGACCTGCTCGGCGTCGAGAGCCGCCAGCCGGGACACCACGTAGTCCATCGCCGTGTAGAGCGAATCGGCGCGCGCGAGCGAGGTGGCGGCGCGCCCCGCTTCGGGGCGTGTCGCCAGCGCGTGCACCACGGGGGTGGCGCGGGCGATGGCCTGCTCCGCCTCGCGCCGCAGCGCCTCGGCCTCCGCCTGTGCCTTGACGTATTGGGGGATCGCGCTGAGGTAGCCGCTGGCGGCCCGCGCGAGGTCGCCGGTGCGCAGGGCGCGCTCGGCGTTCTGCACCACCGTCTCGGCGAGGATCAGGGACGGCACGTTGTTCTTCATCGCTCCGGCACGCCCCGCCCGCTCGCGGGCCGCGAGCGCCGAGTCGCGCTGTGCGACCAGCGCCGCGTTGAGACGCGCCGGCACCGGGTACGTCAACAGCTGGTCCAGCGTGGCGCCGGTGAGCTCGGCGTCGGGGAACGGCGCGGCGACGGGAGAGGGGGAGCGCGACACGTAGAGGAGCACCAGCGCCGTCACCATCAACGCCGTCAGCACCGCCGCCCGCCACTTGATCGGCGCGTGCGTGACGAGGCGGAGGACCGCCGACGGGATCGGCGTCCACCGCAGGCTGAGCCGCTCGGTGGTGTCGGACGCCCCGGAGAGCGCGGCCCGGATGCTGAACAGCGCCGACTGCATCTGACGCGCCGTCTCGAAGCGCTCCTCCGGCACCTTGTTGAGGGCCTTCCCGACGACGCGCTCGAGCGCTGCGGGGATCGACGGCGCCATGGTGCGCAGCGGCTTCGGGTCGGTGGTGAGCACTTGGTACAGCACGCCGTGGACCGTTTCACCTTCGAACGGCTTGTGGTACGCGAGCAGCTCGTACAGCAGGCAGCCGACGGCGAAGATATCGGTGGCCGGGGTGATCGCGCCGTTCGTGATCTGCTCCGGCGCCATGTAGGTCGGCGTGCCGACGATCGCGCCCGAGCCCGTCACGTCGGCGGACTGGAGGCGCGCGATCCCGAAGTCCATGATCTTCACCGAGCCGTCGGAGGCGATCCGGACATTGGAGGGCTTGACGTCGCGGTGGATGACGCCGCGCTCGTGCGCGTACGACAGGCCCTGCAGAACTTCGATCACGATGTCGAGCTTACGCTCGAGCGCGAGTGGCTCGCTCACCGCGATCAAGGAGCTCAGGTCTCGTCCATCGACCAGCTCCATGGCGATGAACAGCTGCTGGTCCGACTCGCCCAGGTCGTAGATCGTGACGATGTTCGGGTGCTGCAGCGCGCCCGCGGCGCGCGCCTCGCGCATGAAACGATCTTGCGCATCGGTGGAGCGACCGGCGCGGGAGAGGAGCTTGAGGGCCACGTAGCGCCGTATGACGGAGTCATACGCCTTCCACACGGCGCCCATCGCCCCTTCGCCGATGAGCTCGTGCAGCTCGAACTTACCGACCCGTCGGTATTGCTCCGTTTGCGACATAGCGCGTGTGTCCACTGGAACTGAACAATGTGCGGGTTCCTTGGCCGGGGAGCAACCGGCCGAGCACGAAACTCAGCGCGTGGCCCAGTCGTAAATCCGCTCCAGCATGGCCCGGGTGGCGTCGTCCACCACGACGTCGCGCCGCGGGAGCACCCGCCCGGCGATCGTGAGGAACCCGTCCCTGGTCATGCGGCCGCCGCCCGCGCCGCCCCAGGCGAACGGGGCGACGTACTTGGGCGGCCGCACGTCGTCGAAGACGTTCGCGCCGGTGCCGATCACGGTTCCCGTGCCCAGCAGCGTGCCGATCGCCGTCTTGGCGTGGTCCCCGATCAGGCTCCCGAGAAACTGCAAACCGGTCTCGAGTCGTGTCCCGGCGATCTCGAGACGCACCCGACCGTACGTGTTCTTCAAGTTCGACGTGATCGTCCCCGCGCCGAGGTTCGCCCAGCGCCCGATCACGCAATGGCCGACGAAACCGTCGTGCGCCTTGTTCGCGTATCCCAGGAAGACGCAGTTCGACAGCTCACCGCGCGCGTTCGTTCGCGGGCCGAGCGCCGACGCGCGCACGGGGCCGCCCAGCACGTGTGCGTTCGCGCCGATCCATAGGGGTCCCTCGAGCCGGGCCCCGGCCCGGACCTCGGCGCCGCTCTCGAGCACGACCGGACCGTTCCGTACATCGAAGACGACGCCGGGTTCCACGGCGGCGTCGCGCAGGGCGATCGCGGCGGGATCGCCGAGCACGGTGCTCCCCGCCGGGAGCGGGTCACTGTCCCCGAGCAACGCGCGAAGGTCGTCCGGGAGCAGCCGTTCGAGCGCGGGCACCAGGTCGAATACGCCGTGGAGCACGACTCCCGGCACCTCGATCGCGGCGGCATGCGGCTGCGGGCCGGCCCACGTGGCTCCCGGTCCGACTCCCCATCCCACCGTGACGCCACCGCTCGTGAGGCGGAAGGCGCCGCCCGGGAGCGCGGGAGCGAGCCCGCGCGGCGCGAACGTCGATGAGCCGATCACGGCCGGCCCGGGGACGGGGCGACGGGCGGCCACGAGGGGGACGCCGGCTTCGGCGAACCCGGCGAGGTGGGGCAGGGCGAAGATCGCGGCCGTCTCCGCGCCGACGAACGTCTCCCACCGCTCGCGGATCAGGTGCGCGCCGGCCCGCAGCTCGCACAGCGGGCGCGCGCCGGCGAACGGCGCCCACGCGGGGACGGGATCCGGATCGAGCAGGTAGAGGGCGTGGCTCACAGCCGCTGCACGAGCTCCTTCAAGCGCTCGGCGCGCCCGGTGGGCATCACGAGCGTGTGGCCGTTCGCCCGCACGACCACCATGTCTTCCAGACCGCTGACGGCGACGTGCTCGCTCTCGGACCAGATCACCGAGCGGCGCACGTCGTCCGCCACCGTCGCCTTCCCGACCACGACGTTGCCGTGCGCGTCGGGCTTGCGGATGCGCAACAGGGCGTCCCAGGAACCGATGTCGTCCCAGCCGAAGGTCCCGGCCACGACCGCGAGCCGTTTGGTGCGCTCCAGCACGGCCACGTCCACCGCCACCGGCCGGACGGCGGCGAAGAAGCCCCCGACGTCGCCCGCCGTGAGCGCCGGCCAGCCGGGCTTGAGCTCGCGCGCGTAGGCGCCTGCTTCGCCCAGGAAGCGCGCCACCCCCCACGCAAACAGCCCCGTGTTCCAGAGCGCGCCCTGGCGGCGCAACAGCGCCGCGCGGGCGGGCGATGGCTTCTCGAGAAAGCGCCGCACGGTGCGCGCTCCGCCCAGCGGCTTCGCCGGGATGATGTACCCGTAGCCCGTCTCGTTGCGCGTCGGCTTCACGCCCACCGTGACGAGCACGTCATACTCGGCCGCCGCGCCGAGCGCCTGCCGCCCGGCCGCGCGGAACGCGCGATCGTCGCTCACCGCCCAGTCGGCGTGCAGCGACAGCATCTGGGCCCCGGGGTCCCGTTGCGAGATCCAGTGCGCGGCCCAGGTGAGCGCCGGTGCGGTGGACGCCGCGCGCGGCTCGGCAAAGATCTGCGCGCGCGGGATCTGCGGCACCACGCGCGCCACCTGATCAACCAGGAACGGCCCGGTGAGGATCAGGATCCGCTCGGGCGGGACCAGTCCGTCGAGCCGCTCCACCGCCTGGACCAGGAGGGGGCGGTCGCCGGCGAGCGGGAGTAGTTGCTTGGGCCGCTCCGGTGTCGAGAGCGGCCAGAATCGGGTTCCCGCCCCGCCGGCCAGGATGGCGGCCCAGACACTCATCGCGGGTCCTGGGGAACCGAGGGAGAGGGCGGGGGGGGCTGGGGGGGGGCGTCGCCCAGCATCGCGGCGACGCGCGCCGTGAGCTTGCTCGGGCTGAACGGCTTGGTGAGCAACCCGGCGCCCAGGCCCTCCGCTGCTCTCAGAATGCGGTCTTCGCCCTCGGCGGTCAGCACGATGACGGGAAGCGCGCGTGTGGCCGTGGCGGCACGGAGCTCGTGCAGGAGATCGAGGCCGGAGCCGTCGGGTAAGTGGAGGTCGAGGAGCAGGGCGTCGAGGGGCGGGTCGCCGCCCTGCAACGTGCGGCGCGCTTCGGCGAGCGTGCGGGCGAGAGTCACCACGTAGCCGAGGCGTTCGAAATGCGGGCGCAGCAGCAACCCGATATGCGGCTCGTCGTCGACGACGAGGAGGTGCCGCCGGACGGGCGACAAGGCAGGTGGCTCCGGGTTCAGAGCAGGCCGGCGATCGCCGAACGGTGGCGGCGCAGGTCGTAGAGCAGGGCGCCCACGTTAGTGGACGGCCGGACCAAGACGATCAGCAAGGCGTCGGCGTTGAGGACGGAGACCACGGCGAGCCCGGAGCCGAACTCGAGCACACCGGTGCCGAATTCCCCGCGCCCCCCCGCTTCGCCCAGCTGTGCCAACCCGTTGATGACCGATGGCAGAAGGGCGGCCACGTTCTCGGCGTCGACACCGTTGCCCGCGCGGGCGTCGATCGGCAACCCGTCACGCCCCACGACCACCACCGCGTCCACACCGCCGCGGCGGGCGAGCGCCTCGACCACGTCCCGGATTGTTGCCATACGGCGGCCAAGCTAGGAATGGAAACTAGCGAAGTCAAGCAGCCACCGTGGGTTGACCCACTTGGACGCCGCGCGGTATCTTCCCCGCACCGAATGCCTCCCCACCGCCGCATTGCCGTGCGCGAGGTCGCGCTGACAGGGCTCGCGTTGCTCGTCGTCGCGTGCAACGACACGTCGAACCTCCCCGCCCCGTTGTTCACCAATGTGGTGGACACGGTGTCGCTGTTCGCGCTCCGGGGGACGGCCATCACCCTGCCGTCGGCCTACACCCTCGAGGGCGCGCAGCCCGTCCGGACCGACCAGACCACGCAGCTCGACTTCGCCTTCGACTTCGACTCGCTCGGCGCGCCTGCACTGTTTCCCACGGGAGCGATGAACCTGGGCGTGTCGTCCGGGCTGCAGCGCGCCACGCAGCCGTTCGACGCGATCAAGCTCGCGTCGACCGAGGGTTACGTTTTCGACAAACCGGTCGCCCTCGATACGGGGACGGTGGTCCTCGTCCGCTCGCGACCGACGCAATGTCTGTTCAGCGCCCTCGCGTCGCTCTACGCCAAATTGCGCGTGCTGGGCGTGGACTCGACGGCCCGCCGCTTGGATTTCGAGATCCTGGTGGACCAGAACTGCGGCTACCGCGGTCTCGAGCCCGGACTCCCGAAGCAGTAGTGTCGTGATCGATCTCAGGCTTCTGCGCGCCTCGCCCCAGCAGGTGCGCGCCGCGCTCGCCCGGCGCGGCGATCCGACCGTCACGCGGCTGCTCGACGAGCTCGAAGCGCTGGACATGCGCCGCCGCGCCCTCACGGGGCAGCTCGACCAGCTCAAGGCGGAGCGCAACGAGGCCGCCAAGGCCGACGCGCGTCTGATGAAGGAGAAGGGAGCGCTCCCGCTGGACATCCGTGAGTCGCGCCGCGCGCTGGGCGAGCGGATCGACGGGATCGAGGCGGAGCTCACGGGTGTCGAACAAGCGCTCGAGCAGAAGCTGCTCCATGTCCCGAACCTCCCGTTGCCGGAACTGCCGGACGGCGACGCGTCGCACAACAAGATCGTGCGTACGTGGGGCGAGCCGGCCCCGAAGGGCGGCAGGCCGCATTGGGAGATCGGGGAGGCACTGGGGATACTGGATCTCGCCCGTGGCGCGAAGCTTTCAGGGTCGGGATTCCCGGTCTTTGTGGGCGCCGGGTCGAAACTGGTCCGCGCGTTGATCAACTTCATGCTCGACCTGCACACCGGGGACCACGGCTACGTCGAAGTGGAGCCGCCGTTCGTCGTGAAGCGCGAGACGATGCAGGGCACGGGCCACGTTCCCAAGTTCGAGGACGACGCGTACAAGACGGCGCCCGACGATCTCTTCCTCGTCCCGACCGCCGAGGTGCCCGTCACGAACCTGCATCGCGATGAGATCATGGACGGCGGGAAGCTGCCGCTCGCCTATACCGCCTACACGCCGTGCTTCCGGCGCGAAGCGGGGGCCGCCGGGCGAGACACGCGTGGCCTGCTGCGGGTGCATCAGTTCGACAAAGTCGAGCTGGTTCGGTTCGCGCGGCCCGCCGACTCGCCGGCCGAGCACGAGCGGATGACCGGGCACGCCGAGGCCGTGCTGCAGCGCCTCGAGCTGCCCTACCGCGTCGTGCTGCTCGCGGCGGGGGACCTGGGGTTCGCCAGCGCCAAGACCTACGACCTCGAAGTCTGGGCACCGGGCGTCGGGCAATGGCTCGAGGTTTCGAGCTCGAGCAGCTTCACCGACTTCCAGGCGCGGCGCGCCAACATCCGCTACCGCCCGTCTGCCGGTGCGAAGCCGGAGCTCGTGTACACGCTCAACGCGTCGGGCGTGGCGCTGCCGCGCACCATCGCGGCCCTGCTCGAGGCGCGCCAGCAGCCCGACGGCTCCGTGACCGTTCCGGCGGCGCTCGTCCCCTACCTCGGGATGGAGCGCTTCGTGCCGCGCTCCGCCGGTGGCCCGTAACGCGGCGCTTCGCCGGGCGGGTCCTCCCGTCGTGGCGGGGCTGGCGCTGCTGCTCGGCGGGATCACCATCTGGTACGCGTGGGTCGTGGCGCGCCATCTGCGCGACGACGCGCGGCAGACCAGCACCCTGCTCGGCCGGGTGTTCGCCGGGTTGAATGATCCGCGCCCCGACGCCGCGACCGACGCCCTGCTCGATCTCGCCCGCCAGGTCCGCTCGCTCGGCATCGCCATCGTCGTGATGGACACCGCGGGTCACATCACCGCGCTCGACAACGCGCCTCTGGAGATCGGCGCCGACACGGCGCGGTTGCGGGCGTGGATCGCGGCGCTCGACATCGAGAACCCTCCGCTGGTTCAGCCGGGCGTGGGCACGATCCACTACGGCACCGGAACCGCGGCGCGGCGGTTCGCGAGTATTGCCGCGCTCGAGGGCGCCGTGCTCCTGTGCCTGGCGCTGCTCGCCGGGTGGGCCTACCGCTCGCAGGTCGCCGCGGCGCGCGACCGGCTCTGGGTCGCCATGGCGCGGGAGTCGGCCCACCAGCTCGGCACGCCGCTCATGAGCCTCACGGGATGGATTGCCTACCTGCGGGAAAATCCGGGTACCACAGGGGCCGAGCTGGCGGAGCATCTTCAGGCCGATGCGGAACGCCTCGAGCGCGTGGCCAAGCGGTTCGAGCGCATCGGCCGGCCGGCGCGCCGCGAGCCGGTCGGGCTGGGCGCCCTGGCTGAGCGGGTGGTGAGCTACTTCCGTCCGCGGCTCCCGACGCTCGCGAGCCCGGTGACGCTCGCCTTGCGCGCGACCGGACCGGGCCCCACCGCGCTCGGCGATCCGGTGTTGCTCGAATGGGCCCTCGAGGCGGTGATCAAGAACGCGATTGACGCGCTCTCGGGACGCGGCGGGCGGATCGACGTGGCGGTGGATGCGGCCCCCCGCACCGCCCGGCTGAGCGTCCGCGACGACGGTCCCGGCGTGTCCCCGGAGGTGCGCGCCCAGCTGTTCGAGCCGGGTGTCTCGACCAAGCCGGGGGGGTGGGGCATCGGCCTGGCCCTGGCGCGTCGCATCGTCGAGCAACAGCACGGCGGGCACTTGGTGTACCGGCCGGCCCCGACGGGGGAGGGGGCCGAGTTCGTGCTCGAATTCCCGCTCGTGTCACCGACGTGACTACGTGTGACGCAGGGCCCGCCCGTGATTCCCAGGCTGAAGCCTGGGCTCGGCGAAGCACGGTCCTGAAGGACGATCGCGTGCTTCAGCGCGACGCTGTGCCGGGCCCACCCTTGAGGGTGGAGACATACTCGTGACCCTTCCACTCAACCCTGCCCAGGACGCCGCCGTCCGCCATCCCGGCGGCCCGCTCCTCGTCCTCGCCGGCGCCGGCTCGGGCAAGACGCGCGTCCTCACGGCCCGGATCGCGCACCTCATCCGCGAGCGGGGCGTGGCGCCATCGCGCATTTTCGCCGTCACGTTCACGAACAAGGCGGCGGGCGAGATGCGCGCGCGGGTGGCCGCGCTGCTCGGCGCCGACCCGCGCGGCCTGTGGATCGGGACCTTCCACGCGCTGTCGGCGCGTCTCTTGCGGCGCGAGGCGGCCCTGCTGGGCTTCGGGCCGAACTTCACGATCTACGATCAGGACGACTCGGAGTCCTTCATCAAGCGCCTGCTGGAGCAGCGCGGTCACTCCCCCAAAGCCAATCCCCCGCGCGCGATCCACGCCATCATCTCGGCCGCGAAGAACCGGATGGTCCTCGCCGAGGAGCTGGGCGCGAGCGCCGACGGCCCGCTCGAGCGCGTTGCGGCGGAGATCTATGCGGGGCTCGGCCCCGCGCTCCGCCAGGCCAACGCCATGGACTTCGACGACCTCCTGCTGTTTCCGCTCACGCTGTTCGCCGAGCATCCGGAGCGCCTGGCGTACTGGCAGCGGCGTTTCGATCACGTGCTGGTGGACGAATTCCAGGATACCAACGCCGCCCAGTACCGGCTCGTGAAGCAGCTCGCCACCGAGCACAGGAACCTCTGCGTGGTGGGCGACGACGACCAGGCGATCTACGGCTGGCGCGGAGCGGATGTGCGGCACATGCTGTCGTTCCAACAGGACTTCCCCGGGACGACCCTCATCAAGCTCGAGCAGAACTATCGGTCCACCCAGGTGATCCTCGACGCGGCGAACGGCGTCATCGCGGAAAACGCCCGCCGGCTCGGCAAGACGCTGTTCACTGCGACGCAGGGCGGGGAGCCCGTCACTCTGCTCACCGCGGCGGACGAGCGGGACGAGGCGGAGTGGCTCGCCGGTGAGCTCAGCCGCCGGGCGGCACACGGCGACGTGGCGTACGAGGGGATGGCGGTCCTGTACCGCACCAACGCGCAGTCGCGACCGCTCGAAGAGGCGTTCCGGTTCCGGGGGATCCCGTACCGTCTGGTCGGCGCCGTGAGCTTCTACGAGCGCCGCGAAGTGAAGGACGTGCTCGCCTACCTGCGGCTCATCGCCAATCCGGCGGACGACGAGGCGTTCGCCCGCGTGGTGAACGTGCCCCGGCGGGGGATCGGCGACGCGTCGTTCACCCCGCTCGTGCGTGCCGCGACCCAGTGGGGGAAGCCCTTGCTCGAAGCCGCCCGGGCGGGCGAGCGGATCCCCGACCTGCGGCCCAACGTGCGCGCGGCGCTCGCCGGGGTCGCCGCGCTGATCGACGACCTGCGGGCGCGGCATGGCGAGGCCGATCCCGCTACGGCGCTGGAGCAGGCGGTGGCCGCGGTGGGCTACGCCCAGTATCTGGCCGACGAGGGACCCGAGGGCGTCGAGCGTCTCGAGAACGTGCAGGAGTTGATCGCGGGGGCTGCGGCATGGGCCGAGACGGCGGAGGACGACGGGGATGAGGCCGGGCATGAAGTCGGGGAAGAGGGAAGGGGGAAGGGGGCGTCGCTCATCGAGCGGTATCTCACCCAGGCCGCGCTCGTGACGTCCGCCGACCAGGGGACGGGGGATCCGACCGGGGTCACGCTGATGACGGTCCACATGGCGAAGGGGCTCGAGTGGCCGGTCGTGACGCTCGCCGGGCTCGAGGACGGTCTGTTCCCGCTGGCGCGATCGGCGAGCGAGCCGGGGGGGCTCGAGGAGGAGCGACGGCTGTGCTACGTGGGACTCACGCGCGCGCGCGAAAAATTGTATCTCTCATGGGCGCGCACGCGATACCGCACGGGGCGTCTCGAGCTGTCGGAGCCGTCGCGCTTCCTCGAGGCGCTGCCGGCGGGCGCGCTCGAAGAGCGGAGCACGACGCCGCTGTGGGACCGCGGCGCGCGGCGGGGCGGGGGGCGCGGCGCTCGCGGCGGTCGGTCGCAGCGCCCGGCGCCAGCGGAGCTGGATTGGGAGGTCGAGGCGTCGCAGGACGCGCCGCGCTACGCGGCCGGTGAGCGGGTGCGACACCGCAAGTTCGGGGGCGGCGTGGTGCGGGCCGTGTCGGGTTCCGGCCGCGAGCTCAAGGTCACTGTGGAATTCGACGATGACGAGATCGGGACCAAGCAGCTGCTCGTAGCCTACGCCGGGCTCGAGCGCGAGTGGGAGAGCGCATGAGCGTCACGCATGACGAAGTCCGCAGGATTGCGCGGCTCGCGGAGCTCGACGTGGGCGAGGAGGCGCTCCCGCTCCTGGCCGAGCAGATGTCGCGGATTCTCGAGTACGTCGCCCAGATCAACGCCGTGCCGGCGAGTGAGGGGGTCAAGCCGTTCGTGCCGGGACCCGACGCGGTGCGGTTCCGCCCCGACGAAGTGAGGCCCGCGCCGCTCGCGTTCGGGCCGGCCGAGCTCGCGCCCGCTTTCCGCGACGGCTTCTTCCTGGTGCCCAAACTCGGGCAGTTCGAACAGGAGGAGGGATGACGGGCCTGGGGATTCGGTGAGCGATCCCAGCGAAGCGCTGGCGAGCGCCAAGGGGGCGGCCGACCGCATCGTCAAGGTCAAGCGGCTGAACGCCTGTCTCACCCCGATCAAGGAGCTCCGCAAGTCGCTGGTCGCGCAGGCGTCCGCGGCGCATCCGTCGGGCGTGTTGTACGGCATGCCCGTGGCGGTGAAAGACAACATCTGCACGCTCGAGTTCACGACGAGCTGCGGCTCGCGGATCCTCGAGGGCTACCGCTCGCCGTACGATGCGACCGCGGTGGCGAAGCTGAGAGCGGCGGGCGCGCTGATCGCCGGGAAGACGAACTGCGACGAGTTCGGCATGGGCTCGTCCACGGAGCACTCGGCGTACGGCCGCTCGCTCCACCCGTTCGACAAGACCCGGGTGCCGGGCGGTTCGTCGGGTGGCTCGGCGGTGCTCGTCGCCGCGGGCGCGGTGCCCGCCGCGCTGGGCTCGGAGACGGGCGGTTCGGTGCGCCAGCCGGCGTCGCTCTGCGGCGTGGTGGGGATCAAGCCCACGTACGGGCGGGTGAGCCGCTACGGCCTCGTGGCGTTCGGCTCCTCGCTCGACCAGATCGGCGTGCTGGGCCGGAGCGTGCACGACGCGGCGCGCGTCCTCTCGGTGATCAGCGGGCGCGACCCCAAAGACTCGACGTGTGAAGAGCGCGACTCGCTACGCCTGCCCACCGTGCCGGAGTCGCTCCAAGGCTTTGTGATCGGGGTGCCGAAGGAATACTTTCCGCAAGAACTCGACCCGGCGGTGCGCCGCGCCTGCGACCGCGCGATCCGCCTGCTCCGCGAACTGGGCGCCGCGGTGCGCGAGGTCTCGCTGCCCCACACAGTGTACGCGGTCGCGACCTACTACATCATCGCGCCGGCCGAGGCGTCGTCCAACCTGGCGCGCTACGACGGAGCCCGTTACGGCCCGCGCTTCGACGGATCGGAAGACGTGCGCGCGCTGTACCGGACCACGCGCGGCGAAGGGTTCGGTCCGGAGGTGCGGCGCCGCGTCCTGGTCGGCACGTACGTGCTGTCGTCGGGCTACTACGACGCATATTACCGGAAGGCGCAGCAGATGCGCGCGCTGATCGCTCAGGACTTCCGCAACGTCTTCGATCGCGGCGTGGATCTGTTGTTCACCCCGACCACGCCGACCCCGGCCTTCAAGGCCGGCGAGAAGCTCAACGACCCGGTGGCGATGTACCTCTCCGACATCTTCACGGTGACGGCGAACCTCGCGGGGCTCCCGGCGATCTCCGTGCCGATCGGGCGCATCCGGGGTCTGCCGGTCGGCGGACAGCTCATCGGCCAGGCGTTCCTCGAGGACGAGATGCTCGAGGCGGCGTACGCGCTCGAGCGGGCTGTCCCGGCCGGCGAGGAGGCGTGATGGCGAGCGCCTGGGAGACGGTCATCGGGCTCGAGACGCACGTTCAGCTGCGCACGGTATCGAAGATGTTCTGCGGCTGCTCGGCTGCGTTCGGAGCCCCGCCCAACAGCAACGTCTGCCCGGTATGCCTCGGTCTGCCGGGGGCGCTCCCGGTGCCGAACGAGCAGGCGCTGAAGCTCGCGGTACGCGCGGCGCTGGGGCTCGGGTGCACCGTCCATCCGCGGAGCGTCTTCGCCCGCAAGAACTACTTCTACCCGGACCTGCCGAAAGGCTACCAGATCTCGCAGTTCGAGCAGCCGCTCGCGACCGCCGGGTCGCTGTCGTACCTGTCGCCGGACCGCGGGGTCGCCACTGCCACGATCCAGCGCCTGCACATCGAGGAGGACGCGGGGAAGTCGCTGCACGACCGCTTCCCGAAGCAGACGGCGATCGACCTGAACCGCTGCGGCGTGCCGCTCATCGAGGTCGTCACCGGGCCCGATTTCCGGTCGCCCCACGAGGCCCGCACGTACCTCCTCACCCTCAAGCAGGTGCTCGAGTACGCCGGGATCTCCGACTGCGACATGGAAAAGGGGAGCCTGCGCGTGGACGCGAACGTCTCCGTACGCCGCGCCGGCGAGACCACGCTCGGCACCAAGACCGAGGTGAAGAACATCAACTCGTTCGCCTACGTCGAGAAGGCACTCTCCGTGGAGCGGGATCGCCAGATCGCCGTGCTCGAGGGCGGGGGCACGGTCGCCCAGCAGACCATGCTGTACGACTCGAAGACGAACAGCGTGCGCCCGCAGCGCAGCAAGGAAGAAAGCCACGACTACCGCTACTTCCCGGACCCCGACCTACCGCCCCTGGTGCTCACCGAGGAGTCCATCGCCGAGCAGCAGACGCTCCTGCCGGAGCTGCCGGCGAAAAAGCGCGAGCGCTTCGTCGAGAAGTACGCCCTGAGCGTGACCGACGCAGCCGTGCTCACGGCCGACCGCGCCGTGGCCGACTATTACGAGGCCGTGGTCCACGCGGGCGCGGAGGCCAAGACCGCCGCGAACTGGGTCATGACGGAAGTGCTCGAGGACGCGAAGGATCACGCGGACGGGCTGCGCGTGGCCCCGGGGGCGCTCGCGAATCTGATCGGGCTCGTGCGGGGCGGCACGTTGAGCCATCAGGCAGCGAAGCGGGTGTTCGCCGAGGTCGCCGAGCGCGGCGGGGAGCCGCGCAACGTGGCCGAGGCGCTCGGCCTCGTCCAGGTGGCGGACACGGGCGTGCTGGCAGGGTGGGTGAGCGAGGTGCTCGGCACCCACACTACTGAGGTCACGCGGTACAAGCAGGGCGAAACGAGGCTGCTGCAGTTCTTCGTGGGGCAGGTGATGAAGGCGTCGCGCGGCAAAGCTGACCCGAAGCTGGCCCAGCGGGTTCTGGAGGAGAAGCTGGCGTCGTGAGGCCCTGAACACCCCAGATCACATTTCCTCGTCGATCCGCAACCCCTGGCGCTGTGCCAACCTACGCCGGGGGGATGGTGGTTTCTTTTTGTTAACTTGACTTTTAATTATAATATCAATAATATTGATGTTGTACTCAATATAGTTGAAAGGCGTGGGCACGTGGCCAAACCGTGGATTGAGCATTTGAGCGCGGAGGATCTTGGCTTCCTAAAGCGGTTCCTGCTCGCTGGGGGGACGCTGAAGGACCTCGCAGCCCAGTACGGGATCTCGTACCCCACGGTTCGACTGCGGCTGGATCGGCTGATCGAGAAGGTCAAGCTGGTCGACGCCGCGCCAGACGCCGGTCCGTTCGAGCTGCGGCTCCGTGCCGCGTACGCCGACGGTCTGCTCAACGCCGAGACGTTCCACGCGCTCCTTGAGGCTCATCGGAAGGAGCAGGGGATCGACATTGAAACAGGTGCTCGCTAGCGTCGGAATAGCGCTCCTGGTGGCCGGCCGGCCGGCGGCCGCACAGGAGCGGACGATCGATTGGTCGCGGACGGCCGTGACCGGAGGCGTGACGTTGCCCGGCGAGGGTAGGGGCGGGGCGGCGGTGCTGCAGCTCCGGTCTACGGGTCCGACGTCTTTTCATCTCGTCACGATCGAACGGCCGCCGGTCACGGGCCCGGCCTACGCTGTCACCGGTCAGGTCCGCTACCAAGGCGTGGAGGGGCAGGGCTACCTCGAGGTGTGGACGGTGTTCCCGGACGGCGAGCGGTTTTTCAGCCGCACGCTTGCGGCACAGGGCCCGCTTGCCGCCCTCCACGGCGAGTCAAACTGGCGGCGCTTCGAGCTCCCCTTCGACTTGAGCGGTGCCTCACAGGTGCCGAGCCGCCTGGAGATCAACCTGGTGCTGCCCGGGCGGGGAGCGGTTTGGCTCGAGCCGCTTCACGTCCAGCAGTTGGCCGGCCCGGCCGGAACGCTGCAGGGCGTCTGGTGGAGCGCGCGGTTTGGGACCCTAGTCGGCGCGATCCTCGGCAGCTTCGTGGGCGTCGTCGGTGCGATCATCGGCGTTCTGGGCGGCCGGGGGCGAGCCCGGCGCCTCGTCGTCGCGCTGCTGGTCGGGATGATCGCGGTCGGCGGCTGCTTGGTGCTCGCTGGGGCGGCGGCCGCGTCGAGCTCCCAGCCGCGGTACGTCTGGTACCCGCTCCTGGTGATCGGCGGGGCGTCGGGCCTGATCGGGCTCGTGATTCTGCCCGCGATGCGGCGCCGGTTCGCGGCGGACGAGCTTCGCCGCATCGAGGCGATGGATGCGGGCGCGCGCTCCTAGTCTTGGGCCCGGTCCCGCCACGGCCGCTGCGCCTGGGATTGCTTCCAGTAGGCGAGTGGCGGCGTCGGGAGCCCGAAGTGGTGTTCCGCCGTCTCGAGCATGCGCTCGGGATCCTCGCGACCGCCCTCCTGGAGCGCTTGCCGCCGCATCCGCTTCGCGAGCTTGAGCGCCTGGTCGCCCGCCGGATCGAGCCGCCGCGCCGCGGCGTCCTTCTCTGCCAACATCTCCATCACGTACTCGAACGCCACCGCCATGTGACGCTCCACGTCCGCGTCGGGCAGGTCCCAGCGCGTGTTCTCGAGGATCATCTGGAACGCCCAGCGCCAGCTATCGCTCTCGGTGAGATGCACCATGCCGCGGAACAGCCGCCGGCTGGTGCCCACGCTGAACAGCGTGGGTGAGATGATCGTGTCGAGGTGCGTGTCGCTCGGCGTGTGATCCTGGAGGATGAGCTCCTTCGCCGTGCTCGCGTAGGCGGGCCCGAGATGGGTCTCGAACCGGCTCTCCCAGTAGCTGTGGCCCAACGCCGCGGTGCTGGAGGTGAGGACGAGCTGGCGCGGCACGAAGAAGTTGTGGGCCACCGCATCCGCTGCCAGGTGGGACAGATAGCCGAGGCCGAAGGCGCGCAACGGATCGGTGTGAGCCAGGTCGAAGATTTCCTGGCCCACGTGCCAGGCGTGGCAGTGCCGGCCCACGGGCGCGTACTTCTTGGCCATCGAGGTGTCGGCGGCGATGTTGCCGTACAGGAAGTCGTAGGGGAAGGCGCGGAGCAGGTCGGCCACGGCACCCGACAGCTGATGCAGGTTCGCGAGGACCGACTCGCCCAGGTAGACATGGGTGCCGGGCGTCCAGGCGTGAGCAGCGACGGGGAACAGGGCTACCCCGACCAGGCCGGCCGCCGCCGCGGCGAGGAGCTGCTTCCCCGTCAGTGCTTCTTCCCCCGCTTGAGCGCGCGGCGGCCCCACTCGAGGAGCGAGACGCCGCGCCGCACCGTGCGCATCGTCGCAGCCACGTCGAGCACCGTCGCCTCCACTTCTTCCTGCACCACCTCGAACACGGCGTCCAGCTCGGCGAGCCGCGCCTCCGCCGCATCCGCCGCGTTGACGATCCGCTGCCGCAGCTCGCGCGACGTCCCGGCCAGACCCTCGGCCTCGGCGCGGATCGTCCCCACGAGCGCCCGAACGTCCCCTACGGCGGGGCCCGCCAGCTCGTGCAGCATCCGCAGGAACACCCGCAGCCCGAGCGCCGCCACCACCGACGCAGCCGCGATGACGATCGCCGCCACGGCCAGAATCGCGAGGGAAATCCCGGTCACCACCGCCACCCAGGTTGGGATCATCGTGGCCAGTCCGCGGGAGCGTTGGCACTAAGCTCGGCCGGCGCCGTCGCCGGTGTCAACGGCGCGGGCGCGGCGGGGCTCGCGACCGTCCTCCGGAGGGCGAGCGCGATGAGCGGAGGCGCGGCCAGCTGCGCCGCCGCCACACCGAGCACGATGGTTGTGAGCAGCGCCCCGCCGGCAGCGGTGCCCTCGCCGGCGTACGTGATCCCGAAGTTCAGACCCAGCGCGATGGCGGCGCCGCCCTGCGCGATGGTGCCAAGGCCAATGTTGGGCGGGAGCTCGGCCAGGTGGAGCGCGACGCTGCCGTAGCGCACCGCGGCCCACTTGGCCGCCGCGCGCGCGGCCGCGAGCAGCGGGACCGCGACCAGGATCCACAGCGTCGGCAGCGTGAGCAGTGCCCCGGTGACGACCAGGAAGATCGCGTAGATGGGATGCTCCCAGTCCGCGAGCACCCTGCGAACGGCGTGCCGCCGGGGCGATGCGTTCACGATCAGCGCCGTCGCGAGGGCGCAGACCAGGAAGGGCGACAGCTCCGCCGCGTAGCCGACGCCGGCGCCGAACAGCAGGGTGGCGAGGAGTGCGAAGCCCACGTCGGCCCGCGCCGGTCGCAGTCGGGTGAGCGAGAGGAACACCATTCCGACCAGCGCGCCGCTCCCCACCGCGAAGACGAGCCACGCGAGCGGGTGGGGGCCGTGCAGGGCGAGCGGCAGGGTGAAGGCGAGCGCGCCGCCTGCGGTCTCGAGCGCCGCGGCCAATGAAAACGCCCGCGTCCCGCTCTGGCGGATCCCTACGGCCCGGGCGACCAGAGTCACGGCCCCCGGCCCCGACGCGGCCGCCACCGCCCCCAGGGTCAAGAGCGCCGGCAGGCGCGGCGTCCACGCGGCGGAGAGGGCGGGGACGACCCGGCCGAGCAGCCACGCGCCCAGCGTGACGACCGCGAAGGCCGCCGCTGCGGAGAGCGCGGCCAGGAGCCACGTGCCGCGCCCGATGCGCCGCACGAGGCGCCACTCGAACCGGGCGCCGATGGCGGCGCCGATCCAGCCGATGGCGAGCGCCGCGACTGGCGCGAGCGCGCCGAGCACCGGTCGAGTGATGAGGTCGATCCCGGGGCCGAGGACGAGGCCCAACATCACGAGGGGACCGCCGGCCGCGAGGACCAGGTCGAGGCTGGTCAGGTGGCGCCAGCGGACGGGGGGCAGCCGCGTTGCGAGCAAGCCGATCGCGGCCAGTCCCGCCAGCGCGAGAACCGGACTCACGTTCACGTCGCGAACGTTCGCGAACGCTTGACGCCGGCGCAAGCCGCCGCATAGCTTGGCTGACCCATGCCTCCCTCCTTTTCGGTCTCGGGCGGCCGCGCCTTGAAAGGCACGATCCGCCCGGCCGGCAACAAGAACGCGGTCCTTCCCATCCTTGCGGCGACGCTGCTCGCCGATGGGCCCTGCCGCATCGACAACGTGCCGCACATCCGTGATGTCGAGACGATGCTCGCCTTGCTGGCGCATCTCGGCGCGGAAGTGCGCTGGCTCGGTCCGAACACCGTGGAGGTGAATACCGCGCGCGCCGAGCCGCGCGAGCTCGATCCTGCCCTGTGCGCGCGCATCCGCGCGTCGATCCTCTTGGCCGGCCCGATGCTCGCGCGCTTCGGCCGGGTGAGCCTCCCGCCGCCGGGCGGCGACGTGATCGGCCGGCGGCGCGTCGACACGCATTTTCTCGCCCTCGAGCGGCTCGGCGCGGAAGTCACCGTCGGCGCCGCCTACCAGCTCGAGGCGAAGAGCCTCGCCGGGGCCGATATTTTCCTCGACGAAACCAGCGTCACGGCGACCGAAAACGCCCTGATGGCGGCGGTCGTCGCCCGCGGCACGACCACGCTGCGTAACGCCGCCTGCGAGCCGCACGTTCAGGATCTGGCGCGCTTCCTCTCAGACCTGGGCGCGAGCGTCCAGGGCGTGGGCACGAACACGCTCACCATCGAAGGCGGGTTGCCGCTCGCGGCCGCCGCCTGCACCGTGGGGCCGGACCACATCGAAATCGGCTCGTTCATCGGGCTCGCGGCCGTGACGAACGGTGCGATCACGATCGACGGCGTGCGAGGCGAGGATCTACGCAGCATCCTGTTGGGGTTCGAGCGCCTGGGCGTGCGACCGCGGCTCGACGGCACCCAGCTGATCGTGGATGCCGGTCAGGAGCGCCGCATCCGCCCCGACCTGGGCGGGCACGTGCCGAAGCTGGAGGACGGCCCGTGGCCCGCCTTCCCGGCCGATCTGATGTCGATTGCGATCGTGGTCGCGTCGCAGTGCGAGGGGATCCTGCTGGTGTTCGAGAAGCTGTTCGAGTCGCGACTCTTCTTCGTGGACAAGCTGATCGGCATGGGCGCGCGCATCGTGCTGTGCGATCCGCATCGGGCGGTGATCGCCGGGCCCTCACCCCTCCACGGGGGCGTGGTGGAAAGTCCGGACATCCGGGCCGGAATGGCGATGTTGCTCGCGGCGCTGGCCGCCCAGGGCGGCTCCGTGATCCACAACATCGGCCAGATCGAGCGCGGCTACGAGCGGATCGATGAGCGGCTGCGCGCGGTGGGCGCGCAGATCGAGAGAGTCGACGGCAGCGGTCAGGCGGTCGGGCGGTCGGGCGGTCAGTGATGCCCGACGTGACATCCCGTCCGCCTGACCGCCCGTCCGCCAGTCCGCCCCTTCTCCGAGAAGCACCCATCGGCGACTCCGCGGTCCCCCGCATGGAGCTCGCCGAATGGGCCGCCCGCTACGGCCTCGTCGCCGGCATCACGACCCGCGGGCACGGCTTCTCCCTCGGCTTGTGGAGCGAAGAGAACGTCGGCCAGGTGATGTCGCGCTGGCGCGCCGTCGGCGCAGCGGTCCGTCCCCGCTTCCCCGGCGTGATTTTGGCGCACCAGGTACACGGCACCACGGTGCAGTGGCATCCAGCGGCCAGCGACGGGTGGCTGATCGTCGATGGAGTGGACGGGCATGCGACCGGGGCACGAGGGCTCCTGCTCACGGTCACCGTCGCCGATTGCATTCCGGTCTACCTCGCCGTGCCCCAGAAGCACGTGGTCGCGCTGCTCCACGCCGGATGGCGGGGGACCGCGGGAGGCATCCTGGAGCGCGGCGTGGAGGTGGTGAAGCGGATGGCGTTTGCGCGGTCATGCGATATCGTAATGCATTGTGGAGTAGGCATTTGTGGGGAGTGCTATGAAGTAGGTTCTGAAGTGCTGAGTCAATTCAGCGGGCGCGCCGAGAGCGGGCCGGGGCACGTGGATCTCCGGGCCGCGTTGGCGCAGCAGGGGCAGACGCTGGCGCTGGGAGGGATTACGCTCTCCCCATGGTGCAGCGCGCACGATCGCGACCACTTTTTCTCGCACCGTGCCTCGGGCGGGCGCGACGGCCGCATGATCGCGTACGCGGGATTCCCGCTCGCTTGACAGCCGCCCCCGGGCGGCTAGATTCCAGCCGGTGAAGCGGGCGAAGTTGGGCCCGCGCTTTTTTTTATGCTCTCCGACAGCCTCGTCGAGTCCTTTCGGTCCCGACTGGAAGCGCTAGGTCTCGAGCTGGCGGACCTCCGCATTGGCGGCACGCAAGCTAGGCCGCTCGTTCAAGTACGCATCGAGTGGCCCCCCGCATCGCCCGCGGGGCCGGACCCCCAGCCGCGCGGGGTCACGGTGGCGGATTGCGCCACCGCGAGCCGGATGCTCGAGGCGTGGCTCGACGCCGACGGTCCGCTGGGCCGCCGCTACATGCTCGAAGTGTCGAGCCCGGGGGTCGAGCGACCGCTGCGCTGGCACCGGCAGTGGGTGCGATTCGTGGGCCGCGAGGTCCAGGCGACGGTAGCGGGGCTCGGCCGCGTGCGGGCGCGCATCGTGGCCGTTCCCGACGAGGCGACGGTCGTGCTCGAGCCCCGGGGCGGAGCGCCGCGGCCGGTGCCGCTGGCCGGAATTCGCGACGCGCGTTTGGCGGTGGATTGGTGACGAGGAACCCATGACGACGAATACAAGCGACGTAGTCTCCGCGATCCGTGAGCTGACGAACACCAAGCAGCTCGAGCGGACGGAGCTGCTCGACCTGCTCAAGGACGGGCTGCACGCCGCCCTCGTGAAGCGCTACGGTCCCAACGTGCGGGCCGAGATCGGAATCGACGAGCTCAAAGGTACGATCCGGATCGCGGTGCTCCGCACCGTGGTCGAGGCCGTGGAGGACCCGGGCTCTCAGGTGGCGCTCGAGGAAGCGCGCTTCGAGGATCCGGACTTCCAGGTGGGGGATGTGCTGGAAGAGGAGGTGCCGTTCGATGCCTTCGGTCGCACGGCGGTGCAGGCCGCGAAGCAGCGTATCATCCAGCGCGTGCGCGAGGGCGAGCGGGCGCGTATCCGGGAAGAGTTCTCCGACAAGGTCGGCGAGCTCTTGTCGGGTGAAGTGCAGCAGATCGAGCGCGGCAAGATCGTCGTCATGCTCGCGAAGTTCCGCGAAGCCGAAGCGATCATTCCGTATCGCGAGCAGAATCACCGCGAGCATTTCCACCAGGGGGACACGATCCGCGCCGTGCTGAAGCGGATCGAAGAGACGCCCAAGGGCCCGCGGCTCATTCTGTCGCGCGCCGACCCGCTGTTCGTCAAGGCCCTGTTCAGGCTCGAGGTGCCGGAGATCCAGCAGCAGATCGTCGAGATCCGGGCCACGGCGCGGGAGGCGGGGAGCCGCACCAAGATCGCCGTCTCGTCGCGCGACGATTCGATCGATCCGGTGGGCGCGTGTGTGGGCCTGAAGGGCTCACGCGTGCAGGCGGTGGTGAACGAGTTGAACGGCGAGCGCATCGACATCGTACCGTGGTCCCCCGATCCCGAGCGGTTCGCGAAGCTCGCCCTCGCGCCGGCGCGGGTCGCGCGCGTGTTCTCGGACCCCGAGACCAAGACGATCCAGGCGATCGTGGACGAGGACCAGCTGTCGCTCGCCATCGGGCGCAACGGGCAGAACGTCCGGCTCGCCTCCGAGCTCACCGGCTGGAAGATCGACCTCTATTCGAGCCGCGAGTGGCTGGAGCGCGGCGGGGAAGGGCCGCTGTTCGCTCCGCTCCCCCCGGCGGACGACGAGGCCGCGACCAAGGTCTCGCTACGCGAGCTGAAGGGTCTGCCGGTCGAGCTGGTGGACGCGCTGGAGCGCGCCGGGCACAAGACGCTGCAGGATATTCTCGACCTCGAGCGCGAGGACGTCGACAAGATCGCCGGCATGACGCCCGAGATCGCCGACAAGCTCATGGCCTTTCTGAATGAGATGACCGAAGAGGGCGGCGACGA
>Ga0209237_1000032_pt1 | contig 55372 bp, 58 predicted proteins | sample GraSoi013_1_40cm_2_FD_185820 | JGI IMG/M metagenome (GOLD analysis project Ga0209237, IMG submission 185820) | Grasslands soil microbial communities from the Angelo Coastal Reserve, California, USA - Sample 10_02_2013_1_40cm (SPAdes) (version 2) | ecosystem: Environmental > Terrestrial > Soil >...
GGCCGTCTTTCATTCCTTCGTAGACCGCCGACATGATGTTCAGCGATTGGATCGGCGCGTGGAAACGGAAGTCATCTTGGACCCCCGTCCCGTATTTGACTTGGGCGCTGTAGAGGAGCCCCAAGAATGTCGTTTTCCCGGAGGCCCGGTCTCCCAGGAGTGCACAGGGCATATCACGGTGCAGCCCCACTATCCATACTTAATCCTAACCTCAACGTTATCATGGATGCGACGACCCACGCCTGATGAACCGCGAAACCTAGGCCCGCGTGTCCGCGGCGATTCCTGCCAGACACTCGAGGAATGCGAGGTACTCGTCGCTCGGATAGTCCGGCTCCCAGCCCACCGCTCCGCGCCGGCGAAGCCGAAGTCGTTCGTCGCGGCCCGGCACGGGCTCCTCCGTGCGCACCCAGGTGAAAAAGTACGTAGGCGCCGTGAACTCCAGTCCCCGACGTCCCCCGGATCGGAGGGCGGCGATCGTCTTTGGCATACTGGGGTTCACGAGTCGCTTGGCATACTCCGCATGAGGCCCTTTCTTGCTGACCTCCGGTGGGGCGGCGTCGAGATCCACGCGGCGCAGGACCTCCGGGTCGACCTGGTCAAACTTGGAGAGAACGAAGATCGGGTGGAGGAACTTGTCTTGGGCTTGATCCCGAGAGCGCTGGATCGCCATCAAGAGCGACGCCACGGCTTCATCGTATTTCCCCAACGGGGCAAGCTCGCCCTCTTCGTCGGCCGCGGCCAGCGAGGTGGCATCGACCATGATCACGATCGCATCGCCGGTGAGCGCGCTACTCAACGTCCTCTGGTCGACGGAGCCCCGGTCGCCCGAGCGAGCCATCTCGTCCTCGAAGGATTTGAGCAGAATCAACTGGAACGATGCAGACGACTCAGCAGAGGAACCTCTTGACTTGCGGCGTGACAGGATTCCAAGGCCGGTCCGTCGATGGCTGAGCCGGAACGCGATCTCGCGAACCCCCTCTTTCGTGGCGGCATCCGGAAAGCTCCCCGACATCAGCCTCTGGAAAACGCCGCTGATTTCGTCGAGGGACTCGAAGGCGGCGTGAAACCGAAAGCCATCCGCCTTGTCCGACCCGAATTTCACTTGGGCCGCGTACAGCAGGCCCAGGAACGTCGTCTTGCCGGAATTCCGATCTCCGACAATTACGACTCGCGGCATCGGTTCCCGCCCCCTGAGCTCCGGGTAACCCTCACGCCGTAACATTAGAAAGTCCTATCTCAAACGAACGTCGGTGATGCGAATCAAAATCTTGGAGACGTACGATTCAGGACTCAGCGGGATCATTGGCATTGGTGAGCCCTCCCATCGAACTCGATCGGCACGTCGTGCCCGTCTCATCCATCCGAAAGAGAAGGGCAGGTGGACTCGTTCCTCAATCGCCTGCTCTCTCCCCGGACAATTGCGTCGTCAGGAACCCAATCGTTCGTTGCCACGCAAGCTTGGCTGCCGAGACATCATACGCATCGGGTCGGTCTTTCTCGAAAAACCAGTGTGTCGTCCCCGGGTATGTGTAGAACGTGAGGTCCTTTACCCGTGTGCGGAGGTCCTTCTCCAGATCTCGCACGGCGGCAGGGGATTCAAATTCGTCCGTCGCAGCGAAATGACCAAGGAAGGCCGCTTTGATGTGGGAATAGTTGCCATCCCCCGTCCCATAGAAGAGGACGACCGCAGCAACGTCCGCCGGGAGCTCCTGCGCCAACCAAAGACTCCAGAATGCTCCCATGGAAAAGCCGATGACTCCGAGGTGTTTTCCTTTTACCCCCGGATGGGTTTGTAGGCCTCTCACGCCGTTAGTGATGTCGCGGCTGGCTGCTTTTTGGTCGAGTTTCGACATCAGGTGCTCGGCCCCGTCTCGGGTCGATGCGGTCGCTCCGCGGTAGAGGTCGGGAGCGAACGCGACGAAGCCGGCCCTTGCGAGCTCATCACAGAGGCCTTTGAAGAAGTCGTTTAGACCCCACCATGCGTGGAGGACCAAGACACCCGGCCCAAGGCCCTTCTTCGGGATTGCCAAGTACCCCCGGACTGTGCCTTCGGGGCTTTTGAGGTCAGCTATTGCCATGTTTTGCTTCGCTTCCTTGACAGCCGGCATTTCCGAGTCGACTCTTGAAGCTAAGCGTCACGAACGGGTACTCACGTCCGTCGCAAAGGCCGGAGTTGCATCGAGTGGGATTTGAATAGGCGACCTCGACTGCGCTATCTTGTCGCCGCTCGGTGCAGTTCCTGACTGCCCTTTCACAACGGTTTCGTGGAACCCGCGCGGACAGTCCGAGTTGCTTAAGGTGGCGCATATCATTGGCCTCGCTTGCTGTTCACGATGGCCATCCCTTCAATCACTCGGGAGCATGTTCTCGCATTCCGGCAACGCGCGACGTACCTGCACAGGCGTCTTCCGCCGGGGCGACTCGTCGAGGCAGCGTTCGCAGGACTCCAGGACAGCGCTCCTCGATCCGCCGTCTTGGCGCTTTACGCACGCGTTAAGGATGTATCGCCATCCGCTTGGAAGGATCCGGGTTTCGTCCAAGTGTGGGGCCCAAGGGGGGCCGTGTACGTCGTCCCGCGTCGGGATGTGGGCGTCTTCACGCTTGGTCGGTTCCCGCGCGACCCCGTTTTCGGAGCGGCTGTGAGAGCCGCCGCCGAAAAAGCGAAGCGCGCGTTCCGGGCTCGACAAACGCAGCCGGAAGGCGTCCTCTCTAATCGAGCCGTCGGGGTGAATTTCCGTGAGTTGAGAATCGCCTCGATGACCGGCGCGGTGAGGATCGAATGGGACGGAGCCACCACATCTTGGCGGCTTGTCGAGCCTCCGACGGAGGGGCCAGAACCCGCACGCCTCGAGCTGGCGCGTCGGTTCCTGCGGTCGGTGGGGCCGTCGACGCCCAAGGAGTTCGCTTGGTGGTCGGGCGGGTGGGCCGGGTCCTTTGGCGCATCCACACGCGGAGAGCTTTCCGATGCCCAACAGACGTTTCGTTCGCTCGAAAAGGAACTTGCCGAGGTTGAATTCGAAGGTCAGCAAGGGTGGACCCTTCGGACGGACCGCTCCCGGTCGGAACGCGCGGCACCCGTCGAAACGGTGCGCCTGCTGCCGGCCGGGGACCCGTATCTGGCGTCCGCAGACCGGGCATTACTTGTCCCGCAGCCACGGTTTCGATCCGAATTATGGCCCAAGTCCGTGTGGCCCGGTGCGCTCCTGGTGAACGGGGAGCTCGTAGGTACCTGGCGTCGGCAGCTGGGCCGAGTCACGGTGCGAGCGTGGCGACCGTTGGAACCCGAGGTCAAAGAAGCGGTCGAAGAGGAGGTCTCCTGGATGCCCATCGAATCAACGAAGAAGGAGATCCGTTGGTCGACGCGCGATGTGCCCCTTTGAGTTGCACGGTGACCGCTCCTTCCCTCGAGAACGATGCCATCGCACCATGTGTTTGTCGTTAGTCGTGCTCCGGATGGCCCTTCATCCACCGGTTCTCCTCCTCGGTAGGAGTCAGCGGATATCCGACCGACCAGAGGAAGACCCGGGCGGTCGCAGGGCCCATGTGCTTGAACTTGTATTGGAGATCCTCCAGCAGCTTTCCTTCGCGCTTCCCGAAGCCCTGGATGTACCCCTTCACCGAACCGTGTTCCTTCGCCAAGTCCAAAATCGTCTTGGCGTTCTCGACCGTCGCGCGGATTTTCTTTTCGTTCCGGACGATTCCCGAATCCTGCATCAACGCGCGGATTTCGGGCTCCGATAGCCTTGCGACCTTTTCGGGTGAGAAATCACGAAACGCCTTTCGAAAGTGGGGCCACTTTTTCTCAACCATGCGCCAATTCAAGCCCGCGCTGAAGATCGCCCTGGACATCAGGTCGAGGTACCCTTGGTCATCCTTCGGGGGAACCGCTTTCCATCCCGGCATCGGAACTGCGACCTTGTTCGCTCTATTTATGCCTACCTTCGCGGCAGTCCTCGCCTCTTTTGAGCGGTCGTCACGAAGGCCGCTTTCCGCCCGGAGAGAACGGCGGCGACCGTGCCTTTCACCGAAAAGTGGACCGGGTGGGATTTGAACCGCATTCCCCGCTTATGACCGCCCCGTCAATGGATCGATTTTCGATGCCCCACCTTCAGCACTAGGATCCGGAGAACGGTTTCCTGGATGTCCAGGATGACGCGATAGTCTCCGACCCGAAGCCGGTAGTAGGGCGAGTTGGCAAGCTTCCGGACAAACCGATGTGGCGTCGCGTGCAGTTCGCCGACTTTATCGAAGATTCGACGCGCGACGGTTCGATCGAGCTTCTTCAACTGACCTGCGGCCGAATCGGACCAAATGATTTCGAAGGGCATCAGTAGCCCATCTCGGACTTGAGCTGTTCATGGGTCCGATACTTACCTGCCTTGATCTCGCGGATCGCCTGCTCGATTTCCTTTTTCGTCTGTTCGCTCAGCTCGCGAAGGTCTTCCAGAATCCGCTCCAGTACTTCCTCGTAGGTTTCACGGGGATGGAGCTTCATCGATTCGAGAGTCCTCTTGATTTCCTTGCTGAGTTGAATTGTTGTGGTGGCCACGGGATAGACATGGCGGAAGCGGTTGATATAGATTCCTATAGTGTGCCATAGCATCCGATGCAAGCTTGGAAGTGGACCGGGTGAGATTTGAACAGGCAGCCCCTGGCGATTCCGAGTTGCTACCTGTGTCGATCTCTTCCGCTGAGTCGACACGATGTAAGGTTGTCACTTCCTGGCGCACCCAGGTGGGCTACGGGGGAGACCGGAGTCTTATAGTCCGGGGGTCCGTTTCCCGCCCGGTGAAGGGGACGGATTAGTGGAGAGGAAGAATTCCGTGGCTGAAGGCGCGGAAACGGTGAACGAGACCTCCCGGGACGGATTAAGTGCTTTGTCCGATAGCCACATCATCGCCGAATTCTCTCATCAGGACTCGCTCCTTCAAGCCTACCGGCAGCAGTTCCTCGTGGCAGAGACCTTCACTGCAGCGGTCGCTGCGACAACTGTTTTCAGCAACCCGACCATAGCCCTAGCTCTCACGCTTCTAGGAATCGTGATCCTTGTTGGTTGGATCTTGGTCACGAGATCGAGGGCCAGGGTCCTCTACTATTGGGATAAGAAGCTGCGCGTTCTGCGGGGATTCCGGGAGGTTTTCGATCGAAGGGAATTGGAGCCGTCAGCAACCATGTGGGCAAGGTTTTGGCTTGGCGGAGATCCGATCGGGGTCTTTCAATTGGCGTTTGGGGTTTTCTGGGCGTTCCTCATGTTCGTCGCTCTTGGGGGCGGTGCTCTAGTTCTAAGCGGGCAGCTCGCGGACCTTGGTGTTCACAGACGACCCGGCTCTCAAGAGGTCACATGCCGAATGAAGTGGACCGGGTGGGATTTGAACCCACGGCCTCTACCATGCCAAGATAGCGATCTTCCAGCTGATCTACCGGCCCGCGACGCGCTGTATCCTGGGCCCTCTATTAAGGTTTCTTTGAGGGTCGCGGCCGGATCGTTTTCCTCATGAGAACCCCGCTCGTCCCGAGCCGCGCGACCGTTTCGAAGCCTTCCCTTCGGAACATGCCCGGCGTCCCGAACCACCGCCATTCCGGCACCGCGGCCATCTTTGCTGAAACGACCGGGTAGGCCTCGACGACTCCTCCCCCTTGATTCTTGATGGACGTGAGTGCCGCCTTCAGCGCGACTTTGGCGACACCGTGCCCTCGGTACTTGGGATCGACGAAGAAACACGTGATTCTCCAGAGTTTCGTATCTCCGACCGACGGCGCCACCTTGCGATAAGTGCGTCGCGCGTCGATTCGCGGAAGCTCTTCCTGGCCGCCGTATTGACACCAACCCACAGGCGTGCCGCCTTCGAAGACGAGAATCGCATGAGAGCGACCTTGTCGCACGAACGTTCTCTTGTCTCTCCGGTTGATTCGCTTCCATTGATCGCTCGTGGCGCCGCGGCCGACGGGCTTCGACCGTTGGTAGAACATGCACCAACACCCTCCCTGTTTGATCGCGAGCGTCTCAAAATCAGGAAAGGTCCGAAGGCTCAGCTCACGCACTGTGTATGCCATTGGGACTCCGACCTCGGTTCATGCGGCTGACAATCCAAGCGAAAGCGTGAACGGCGACAATAAGGTTTCTTGCATCGGTCGCAACGAAATCATATTCAGGTCTCCCCGCGATTCGATGATCACGGCCAGCAAACGCCCACAGGTTGATCCGGCGGTGGAAGGTCGAGGCCTCGAGGTCTTCACGGCGGAAGCGCTCGAGTTCATCGCAGACCTCCATCGACGATTCAATCCCACCCGGCTGGACCTGCTGCGCCGCCGGGGAAAGCGCCAGGCGAGGGTGGACCAGGGAACGGCTCCCGACTTCTTGAAGGCCACCCGGCGGATCCGGGACGACTCTTGGAGCATCGCTCCCGTGCCGGTCGATCTCATCGACCGACGTGTTGAGATCACGGGTCCGACGGACCGGAAGATGATGATCAATGCCCTGAATTCGGGCGCCAAGACGTTCATGGCCGATTTCGAGGATGCGAACACGCCGGCGTGGAGGAACGTCGTCGAGGGTCAGGTGAACCTCCGCGATGCCGTGCGGCGTAGGATCGAGTACGCGAGCTCGGAGGGCAAAGAGTACCGGTTGAACCGCGAGGTCGCGACGCTCCTGGTCCGGCCACGCGGGTGGCATCTCCCGGAACGGCATGTCCGGGTCGACCGCGAAGACACCTCTGCGAGCCTCGTCGACTTCGGCCTGTTCTTCTTCCACAACGCGAGGGAGCTCGTCACGCGGGGCACCGGCCCGTACTTCTATCTTCCGAAGATGGAAAGCCACCTCGAGGCCCGGCTGTGGAACGACGTCTTCGCTTTCGCGGAAGATGCGGTGGGCGTCCGGCGCGGGACCACCAAGGCGACGGCGCTGATCGAGACCTTCCCCGCCGCGTTCGAGATGGAGGAGATCCTGTACGAGCTCCGGGACCGCGCCGCGGGCCTGAACGCAGGCCGATGGGACTATCTCTTCAGCATCATCAAGACGCTGCGAGCCCGGAGGGACTTCGTCTTGCCGGACCGGGCCCAGCTCACGATGACCGTGCCGTTCATGCGGGCGTACACGGAACTCCTCGTGAAGACGTGCCACCGCCGCGGGGCCCATGCGATCGGCGGCATGGCCGCGTTTGTCCCGAGCCGCAAGGATCCGACCGCAAACGAGGTGGCATTCACGAAGGTCCGCGAAGACAAGGCGCGCGAAGCGAACGATGGCTTCGACGGCACATGGGTTGCCCATCCGGATCTCGTCCCGGTTGCGGAGGACGTCTTCGACCGCGCGCTCCAGGGAAGGCCAAACCAACTCGGCCGGACGAGGGACAATGTGGACGTCACGGCGCGCGACCTCCTGGATGTCCGGGTTCCCGGCGGCACGACGACCGAGGCGGGCTTGCGAAGCAATGTGCGGGTCGCGATCCAGTACTTGGAAGCGTGGCTTCGGGGAACCGGGGCGGTGACGATTTCGAACCTCATGGAGGACACCGCGACCGCCGAGATTGCCCGGTCGCAGGTTTGGCAATGGGTCCATCACGGGGCTCGCCTCGATGACCAGGTTACGGTGAACGAGGGATTCGTGCGGCAGGTCGGGGACGAGGAGGTCGACCGGCTCCGGATGCAGGCCGAGCCCTCGGCCCAGGCAAGCGGGCGATTCCGAGAAGCGCGAGCGTTGTTCGACGACATTGCGCTGAAGGAGCCGTTGGTGGATTTCCTGACAAGCCACGCCTATCCGCTCATCGAATGATCTCGCGTCAAGGAACGCAGCTAACAGGAGACCGTATGCGAGATCTCGAACGAACGCGAGGCTCGAGGGCGATCGACCTGAAGGGAATGAGGCCCCGCTCTCATTCCTGATTATCGGTCAGAGACAGTGTCGACCGTAAATTGATGAGCGGCGGCGGACCATCCGAGTAACTTGCTACCCGATTCGCAACTCACGAAGGCGTTCGACCCGGTCCGGAGCGGCTCCGGGGACATGGCCAACCTCGTCCGTGCGATGTTGGCGGATGCGGTTTTCAACGACCGCGACGCGAAAGACCCGATTGAACTGAGCCGGCTCGCCGGATTGTCCCTCGCCCGTGTTTCGTCCGCTCTGGCGGCGGGCGAGAGCCGTGGCCTGTTCCAGCGTCACCGGGCGCCGACTCCGGTGGGGACCGGGTCCTCGAACACCCTCTGGCACCTCTCACCGGACCTCACGGACCTCGCCGGCAAGTTCGCGGACTTTGCGGAGGTCTCCTCCCGATTCAGCCGCGACGTGGCCCAGCTCGCTGCGATCCGTCCACCCACAGACGTCGCTCGGAACGTGGAATTCAACTTGGAGATTGCGAAGACCGTGTTCGGGAAGTGGTCCGTCGACATTCTCACGCTCTTGTACGCGCACAAGACCCTGGGCTTTCAGGAGATCCTCCGCGCGATGCCGGGGATGAGCGCCCGGATCCTCTCCGTGAAGCTATCCCGGCTCAAGGAGCTCGGACTCGTGCACCGCGAGGTGCTCGACACGAAGCCGCCTCGGGTTCAGTATTCCTTCACGGAGAAGGGGCTGCGCGTCGCGAAGCTCGGCGAGCCGGTGTTCCTCTACCTCCGCTTTACGGAAGGGTTGCTATTCCTCGAGCAAGATGCGGAGACAGCGGTCCGATAGCGGAAGGGTGGGTTGGCTCGATCCTCCGGACCGCGGCCTCCGGTGATTTCACGCGTGCAGCTGGATGTTACCTCCCGCCAGCGTGCCATCGGCTGTGTAACCCGAGGCGAGGCTGATCCTGAACGTATCGAACCCGCGGCCCGGCTCGCCTCTGTCCGTCACCGTGATGGTGGCCGTGTCGGATGCGCCGTTCACGATCGCGGGGCCTGTGAACATCCGCTTGGTCCCATCGCCCCAATACCTCGAGAGGTCCGTCATTTGGATCCGAATCCCGCGCGCATGATCGACGTAATTGAGGTGGCAGCTCCATACCGACTGTGCGGGCTTCAACCCCGCGACGAATCCGAAATTCGCGGATCCGCCGGGGACGGAGATGAATCCGCCGCCCGTCACGAAGTCTTTCGCAACCGGGCTCACAACGCCGCAACGGATGCTGCTGTGGGCATGAGACACGATGACTTCCTCCCCGGTCACAAGGGTCAGGTGGAGCGCGTTCACGGTCATGTCGGATGTCCCGTCGTGCGAACCGTCGATCTGTTCGTTGATGACGAGGGTGAGGACCCCCGGCACGAATACGATCTGGTTCGGTGCGGTCCCGACGACGACGTCTTGGCCGGCAGCGCGGAGCTTGACGAGTTCGCTCACACCCGAGACGCCTTGGCAGGTCGCCACGGATTCAGACCGGACGAAATCCGCCGTGACTTCATTCTGCGTGCCCGGCAGGAGATCGACGGTCGCAACGGCCGAATCGCTCTGTGCGACCGAGTCAAATCCCATCGTGTCGGATAGGAAGACGTCGGCTTTGGCGAGCGACGTGTCCACTTGGGCGAAGGTCGCATCCGACTCGCCGCCTCCAGAAGGGAGATCGCCGGTGTCCGCCAACGACGTGTCGAGGATGCCGGTGTGGATGGACACACCCGTCGCCCTCCCTCCATACTGCGTTCCCGATTCCGCTCCGGCCGCCCCGAGCACCGTGACGATGAGCCCCGCGCACACGGCGGCGACCGAGAGAGAGGCTGCGACCCGCCTCCAGGGGGAATTCGTGGGCTTCATGATCGAAAGATCGGTGGACCCCTCTTGGGTCTTCCCGAACCTGGAGCGAATGTCCTTACCTTGCGGTCAGGTCGTAATCGTCGTACCGAGCGACGGTCGCGCGGGCTCGCCCGTCCTCACTCGGCCCGTTCCGCCCTTCCGCGGCTCTTCCTCGAGGCGACTTTCACGGGGAGTTGCGAGAACACCTCGAGGGGCCTCTCCTTCCGCACCTTCTCGCCGGGGATCGGGACCGGATATTCCCCAGTCAGGCAACCGAGACAGATGTCTTCTCGGGAGTGCTTCAGCGCAGTGATGAGCCCCTTCATGGAGAGATATCCCAGAGAATCGGCGTTGATGAAGTCGGCAATCTCCGGCACCGTCTTCTCGTTCGCGATGAACTGGTCTCGCGTCTTCATGTCGATTCCGAGATAGCATGGGAACCGAATGGGCAAGCACCCAATCCGAACGTGGACTTCCTTTGCACCGGCCTGTCGGAGGATCTGCACGATCTTTCGGATCGTCGTCCCGCGGACGATGGAATCGTCGATCAGCACGATCCGCTTGTTCTTCACCGCAGACCGAATCGGATTCAACTTGAGCATGACGCCAATCTCGCGCTCCTGCTGGTCGGGCATGATGAAGGTCCGTTCGATGTAGCGGTTCTTGATGAGCCCCTCGACGACCGGAAGGCCCGCGAGCTGCGCGTACCCCTGCGCCTGCGCCCGTCCCGATTCGGGAACCGGCACGATGATGTCCGCCTCGACCGGATACTCCTTGGCGAGTTGCTCACCGATTTTCACCCGGGCGTCGTAGACGAGACGCTCGTCCAAGATGCTGTCCGGGCGCGCGAAGTACACCCACTCGAACATGCAGTGCGCCGTGTGGTTCGGATGGGGGAGCCGCATCGAGTCGAAGCCGTCCGGCCGGAGCTCGACAATTTCCCCGGGCTTCAGGTCCCGGATGAACTTGAACCCGAGCGCATCGAAGACGACGCTCTCCGACGCGATCATGAAACGGCCGTTCCCTTCCCCGATGCACAGCGGACGGATCGCCAGGGGGTCGCGGACCGCATAGACCGTGTCGTTGATCATGAGCGCGAGGCTGTACGCCCCGACGAGCCTCGAGGTGAACTCTTTCAGGGCTCGCTTGACGTCCCCGCCAAAGTTCACGATTTCGTTCGCGAGCAGTCGAACGATGACCTCGCTGTCCGAAGTCGTCATGAAAGCCCAGCCTTTCTTGCTGAGCTCCTCTCGGATCTCGTCCGCGTTCGCGATGTCGCCGTTGTGCGCGAGGGCGATGTCTCCGTACGAGGTCTTGACGACGATCGGTTGGGCGTTCTCGAGGACGCTCGATCCGGTCGTGGAATAACGAACGTGGCCGATCCCGTTGTTCCCGCGAAGGTCCATGAGGTCCTCCTTCGAGAACACCTCGTGCACGAGGCCCATGCCCCGCTTGGACTTCATCTCGGCGTTGTACACCGCGAGGCCCGCGGACTCTTGGCCGCGGTGCTGGAGGATCCGCAGGCCGTAGTAGAGGTCGGACGTCACCGGCGTCGTGCCCGAGCAGCCGATGATCCCACACTTCTCCCGTGGGCGATGGTCGGATCGCTCCGACGTTGCCTGGTCGACGGCCATCGTCAATGCCTCTTCGCCCAGGAGTAGCCCCGAAGTTTCTTCATGCGTCCGAAGCCGCAGGCGGCGCAATACTTCTTCTGCTTGTGGTACGCGCGCTGACCGCACCGCCGGCACCGGATGTGGACGCTTCTCCGTCCCATCTTTCCGAGCGACGCGGTCCCCTTGGTCATGCAGGCCACCTACGTCATGGGGAGATGTAGATGACGTTGTCTCCACGGACAATCGCAAGGTCCATCTTCCGCTGGGACTGATTGTCCTGCATCTCCTCCGCGTTGCGGAGGACGAGGTTCATGTGCGGGTCGAATCCGTCGAGGATCCCGCGGTACCCCCGCCCGCCTTTCAGCTCAACCATCACGTTCGAACTGATCCGTTGGTTGAGGAGAGAAAGCGGCTTAATCATCGGACCACGGCGCAGCCATGGAGGCGGCGTACTTAAAGGTTTACGGGAGGCGCGGCGCCGATACGACTCTCATCGACCGTCACGGATTCCGACGAGCCCGCTTCCCTTCATTCTCGCGGCCGTTGCCCTTCGATGGATCGACCAGAAAACCGGAATCGCGGAGGACGTCCATTCCCACGATCATGTGGTATCGCATGTCCTTCCGATCGGCGATGGCGACCGCGACATCGAATTCCCGGCCGGCGATCACGACGCGGGCATCGACGACGTCTCGTTCTTCCGGCTCGTGCGCCGCGGCTGCCCGAACGCGGACGCGGTCGAACACGGGCCCGAGACCCGCACGCGCCGCCAGGTCGGTGTCGAGGCTGGTCCGAGCCGCGCCCGTGTCAATCCTCGCCAGCACCCGGATATCGCCCTTACTGCCGCGGAGGGTGACCTCTTCGACGACGCCGATGGTCGGCCTCTCCTGTCGTTGCCGCCGCTCGGAGACCACGGGGTGCACCGCCAACTCCCTTCGTCTCGGTCGATAGCCATCCCGCAATATAGCCTTAACCGCGCGATTCCCCGACTCGACACGTTTTTCTCCCGTGAACCGCATCGCTTCCTTCCGCGGGTGCAGGGGCCTCCGATGAAGATCGGCGTGATTTCGAAGAAACCATCGTATTGGTCCACGAAGGCCATCCTGAAGTCGATCCGCGAACATGGCCACGAGCCCGAATTCGTGAAGACGGACGAGGTGCGCCTCGTCGTCGCCGGCACGGATGACGCGGTCTACAACGGCAAGTCGTTGCGTTCCTACGACGTCCTGATTCCGCGGATCGGCCGCTCGATGACGGATTTCGGGAAGATGCTGTTGCGTCAGCTCGAGCTGATGGGAATCCGCACGACGCTGGCCAGCGACGGCCTCATCACCGCGCGGAACAAGTTCCTCGCCCTTCAATCGCTGCGCCAGGCGCACATCCCGATCCCGCGGAGCATCCTCCTGGCTTCGCGGCCGAACTTCATGGAGGCCGCCCACCTCGTCCGCTACCCCGCGATCTTGAAAATCCTGTCCGGCACGCAGGGGATCGGCGTGATGCGGGTGAAGAGCCTCGAGGAGACCGCGTCGATCGTCGACACGCTGAAGTTCTTCGGCGAGGTCGTGTGCCTGCAGGAGTACATCCCGAATCCCGGCGTCGACATCCGCGCCTTCGTCGTCGGCGATCGGGTCGTCGGCTCGATGAAGCGGGTCGCGGCCCACAACGAGTGGCGGGCGAACATCCACCTCGGCGCGAAAGGGGTCGCGATCGAACTGTCCGACCACGCGAAGGACGTCGCGGCGCGGGCATCGAAGGCCGTCGGACTGGAGATCAGCGGTGTGGACATGATCTTCCGCGGGGACACGCCGTACGTCCTCGAGGTCAACGCGTCCCCCGGCTTCCGCGGGCTCCTGGACGCGACGGGCGTCAACGCTGCGGATGCAATCGTCGAATACGCCGTCGAGAAAGTGAAGGCCGGCGAGCCGAAACGTCCTTGATGGACGCGTCCGTTGCCGGGCGTCGATGGACGAGGCTCTGATCCCCGGAGCGCGCGTGCGGGCGACGACGAAGCACGGGGCCCTGACCGTCGACCAGATCGCGGCGATGCAGCCCGGCATGGCGCGCCTCATGGACGAGCTGAGCCGGAGGTACTGGACGCTCTTCTACGCGGCAAAGGCCAAGAACTGGGAACTCGCGAGCTACATGATGAAAGAATCCGAGAAGATCTTGAAGACCGCCGCGGTGGCTCGACCGAAGTACGCGGAGGACATCGCGGCATTCGTCCGCGACACGTTCGGATCGATCGCGGCGGCCATTGAATCGAAAGACTGGTCCGCGTTCGAGCACGCGTACCGGAACGGGATCTCGGAATCCGATCGGTTGCACGACAAGTACAACAAATCGTTCCTCCGTTTTAGCCTCCCCGATCATCCGCCCGAATGGTTTGATCTCGCGCCGCGATAGGTTTTTGGGTCGGCGATGCGTCGGCCGCGCGGCGGTTGGATGGAGTACGTGTCGTTGGGCCGCGGTGGACCCGACGTCTCCGCGGTCGGACTCGGGATGTGGCAAGCCGGCGGGAAGGCATGGGGCTCCGACGTCCGCGATGCGGAGTGCCGCGAGGCGATGGAGCGCGCCGTGGAGCTCGGGGTCAACCTGGTGGACACCGCGGAGGCGTACGGCGACGGCCATTCCGAGCAAGTCATGTCTCGAGCGATTCGGAACGTTGGCCGGGACCGGGTCTTCGTCGCGACGAAAGTCGGGGGTTGGCATCTGCGGGCGGACGACGTGAAGCGGGCGTGTGCCGCGAGCCTGCGGCGACTCGGCGTACGCGACATTGACTTGTACCAGGTACACTGGCCGGATCCCTGGAGCCAGGTCCCGCTGCGGGAGACGATGAAGGCTCTCGAGGCCCTCCACCGGGCAGGCCGGATCCGGAATATCGGGGTGAGCAACTTCGCGGTCCGCGATCTCGAGGAGGCGCGTTCCCATCTTTCCCGGACGGACATCGCGTCGAACCAGGTGCGGTACAACATGCTCCAGCGGGACGTCGAGGCGGAGGTCGTCCCCTACTGCAAGCGGGAGGGGATTGCGGTCCTCGCGTGGAGCCCGATTGGCAAAGGGGTGCTCACCGGAAAATACCACGATGGCAAAAGGCCAAAGGATCGCGTCCGCGCGGAAGAGGACTTATTCAAGCCTGCGAATCTGCGGGCCACCGCCCCGCTGATCCGGGAGCTCCGAAAGATTGGCCGCGGCCACGGCAAGAAGCCCGGGCAAGTGGCGCTCGCCTGGCTGCGCCGTCACCGACATGTCATCCCCATCCCTGGGGCGAAACGCCCGTCGCAGGCCGAGGAGAACGCGGCAGCCGCTGGTTGGTCACTCACGTCTCGCGAACTTCGGACGCTCAGCGGCATCCTGCGTCGGACCAAGCTCGATACGTTCTGAGGCTCACGGCTTCTTCCGGCGCATCACAATCGCGGCAACCACTGCGACGATCGCGACGATGATGACTACACCACCGATGAGCAATGTCGTGTCGATTCCCCCGGAAGTCCCACCCCCACCGCCACCGGTCCCCTGAACGACCAGCGATCCATGCTGCGCTGCATAGCCATGGACGCCGCAGAAGTAGTTGAACGTCCCCGGCGTCGAAGCGGTGAATGTGAAATTCGTGGCGGCGGTCGCACTCGAGAACTGGGCGGAGGCCTGATCCGGAGCGTCCTGGACCTGGTTGTTGTTCAGGTCGATGACCAGCATGTGAGGGGTCGCGTCGTGGGCGAAGAGGTGGAACGTGATCACGTCTCCCTGCTGGACGGTCAGAGTCGGCCCCGGTTCCGTGATATTGGTCGCAGCCCATCCCCACCCGGCGGGCGCGGAGAAGCTTGCATATAGTGGGATGCTCACCGCCTTAGCAGGAGTCTCCCCGATCGGGGCTCCGCGAACGGCCATCGGGGACGAGACCGCGAACGCAGCGATCGCGAGTCCGATGGCAACGAACACGAGCGTCTTTGAGAACCGATACATGGTCCCTTCCTCGGCCGCGCGAGCCTGTCCCCACACATAAAGGTTTTCCGAAAACGCGTGCGCAATCGTGGTTTCTCGGTGCGGGGGATGGGACTTCCCGACCCGCGCGGGGTGCGCGGGGCTTTTGAACCCACGGACTCCTGCGAGACCGGATCTTAAGTCCGGCGCCGTTGTCCTAGCTTGGCTACCCCCGCGCGCCGCCCATCCGGCGTGCGGTATAATGCCTTTTAGGTGCGGCCCGCCGGCACGGGATGCGTCTGCGATTTCCGATGTGAGATGTTTTCCACGGATGGAAAGAGCTGCCGCTCCGCTCTACACTTGTTCGCGAGTCCGAGGCTTTATTACGCGCTGAGAAGGTCGGGTCGCCGTGGGACGCCTCGATGGGCGGATCGCCCTGGTGACGGGAGGGAGTGGCGGCATCGGACGGGCCGCGGTAATGGCCCTCGCGGAGGAGGGTGCGGATGTGGCCCTCCAATTCAACCGCGGGAAAGAGTCGGCGGACTCGGCTGCAGCTCAAGTCCGGAAGCTCGGGCGCCGCGGGCTCGCTGTTCAAACGGACGTCTCGGACCCGAGTGCGTGCAGGCGGTTGGTTGATGCAACCATTCGGTCTCTCGGGCGAGTCGACATCGTCGCTTGCTTCGCGGGCCATCCCTTCCGCCGAGAGGAATGGTACCAGCCTTTCCCGGAGCTGACACCGGACGAAATTCAACGGCCCATTGCTATCGACCTCTTGGGTTCTGTCTACATCGCCCAAGCCGCCGCCCCGTCGATGGCAAAGCAAGGCCACGGAAGCATCATCCTCGTCGGGTCCACCCCCGCTCTAACGGGCGACACGGTCGGGATTCCATATCTCGTGGCCAAAGGAGGCATCTTGGCCTTGGCGCGGGCTCTCGCGCAAGTCTATGGACCGAGTGGCGTTCGTGTCAACGCGCTCGCGCTCGGGAGCATCGCCACGGAGGCGACCAACCGCGGCACGAAGCCGGCAGACCGGGAGGCGTTGGCCCATGAACCCGCACTGCGGCGGTGGGGCACTCCCGAGGAGGTCGCTCGTGTCGTCGTGTTCCTCGCATCGGACGACGCGTCGTATGTCACAGGGCAGACGATCGTTGTCGATGGCGGGTACGCGTTGCGCTAGCCGGTTCACGGCGCGGGAAGGGTCACACCCTCCATCAAGAAGGAACCCCGCGTTCCGCACGTGTGGCACGTGAGGATGAGGGATGCGCTTCCGAGCCCGAATTGCTCGCGGACAATCCAATGACTTCGTCCGCATACGCACACGAGTCGGACCTCCTCCGGTTGCTCGCGGGCGCGGAGGAATAGGCCGTCCTCAGTGCTCCGCCAACCCAGCACGACGATCCCTTGGGCCGCGTTGATGCGGACCTCGCGGATCGTCGCCATCGCCGACGTCAACGGTCTCGCGCCTTAAGCCCCTTTGCGCGACGCCGGATACGTGATCCCGCCTCCATGGACGCGCGCGAACGGAGTAAGTCGGTGATCTTGCGTCTTGCCGGACGACAGGATGTGAATCACGCGCATCCCACGCACGACGAGAGCGTCCGCGAGCAGCGAGCGATGGCACTTCCATGGGACTGCCTCCGCGCACATGATGGCCGTCCGCCGTTCCTCGGCGACGGTTATGAGCCGATTTAGAGCGACGGAGAATTCGGGCGAGGCCATGTAGTCCGCGTAGCCCCGGAATCCGGCGTTCCGCCAAGCGGTGTTCACACTATCGGCGCGCGCCTTCCGGAAGCCGCCCAGATCCTCGAAGTGGTCGTACGCCACGCCCCGGTCTGAGAGCGCCTTCTCAAGGGATGCTTTCGCCGTCCACGTCACACGCCGGGATGTCGGAAAATGCCGGACGTCGGCCAGGAACTGAACGCGATGCTCCCCCAGGAGGGCGACGAATTCCTCGAGGGACCGCGTGGAATGACCGATCGTCCAGATCGTCCGGCTCGAGCGACCGAATGGTTCTCGCCGATTTTCCGATTCCGCCGACGAAGGGTCGCCCACTTGGGCCTCACGGGCGATAATCTCTCCGCTGACCTTAAGAGACGCGGACCCGACCCCCGTGCTGCCGCGGGCCCTTGCCCGGGCGCGTGTTCGCCATGTCCGCCCCGCCCACCGATCACCGTCGGGTCTCGAGTTGGTTTGCCGTTGGTGCGTTCGCGATCGCCGCGCTCATCCTCGCGTCGGCCTTCGCCAGCGCGTCCGGCCGCGACGGACGGGTCCACGGTTTCGTTACGGATTCCGTGTCGGGCGGGCCGATCGCCGGGGCGACCGTCCGAATTGAGGCTGCGGACCTTCCCTGGGTGTTCGAGACGACCACGGATCCGACCGGTTATTACGAGGTCGCGGTCCCGGGGCATCGATACTCGGTCACGGCATGGAGCGTCGACCACGACCAGGCCGCGTCGACGGTCGCCGTCGGCTCGGGACAGACCGTCTGGGCGAATGAGACCCTCTCGGCCGCGGGCGCCCGGTCCGCACGTCTCCATGGCCTCGTCACCGACGCCGTCACGAGCGCGCCGGTGACGGTGGGCCTTATCTTTGCGGGTCACCCGTGGTATGACAGCGGCCGCGGATACCTGAACGAGAGTTCCCTGAACAGCTCGGGCTACTACGAGATGAACCTCGTCCCGGACTATTATGAGATCATGACTCACAACGTGTTCGGCTACGCCTCGTACGACTATTATTCGGTGTACGTCGGCGCCGGCCAGATCCTCTGGTACAACATTTCCCTCACGCCGAATCCGATGAATGGGTGGATCAACGGCACGGTGCTCGACGGAAGCAATTCCGCCTCGATCGCCGGGGCCACGATTGCCGCGCGGGTGGATGGGAATGTTCTGCCATCCGTCGTCTCCAACGCGGCAGGATTCTATTCCATCCAGGTCCCGTCGGGCAACGTGGAGCTCGCCGCGAACGCGTTCGGATACGCCCCGACCTCGACGTCGGTGTACGTGTCGTCGGCGAGGACGGTCCTCCTGAACATCGGGCTCACGCCGCTCTCCATCGGGGTTCGCGGGTACGTCCGCGACGGCGTCACGGGAGCCAGCTTGCCGGGCGTCCTCGTGACCGTCGATCCGATCTTCGGGACCGGGTACTTCGACCAATCGCCGACGGACGCATCCGGGTTCTTCAACATCCCTCTCTCCCCGGACGACTACGTGGTCCGTGCGAGCACCCCCGGATACACGACGTGGTCGACGTGGGTCCTCTCGTTCTCGACCGGCGTCGTCTGGGCAAATGCGACGCTCTGGCCGATCATCTCGAGGGTCTCCGGATACCTCGTCGATTCGTTGGACGGCAGCCACGTGCCCGGACTCGGAGTCACCGTGATCGACTCGAGGGCGGGATACTCGACCAACGGCGTCGCCGACGCGACCGGCTTCTTCTCCTTCGCGGTCCCGCCGAGCCCGGCGATCTCCGTCGCGGTGTACGGACAACCGCCGTATGCGGGCAACATCGCCTACGTCGCGACGCACCCGCACGAGACGACCTGGGTGAACATCACCTTAGACCGCCTCAATACGAAGATCGACGCGACCGTGACGGACGCCTTGACCGGTTTGCCCATCTCCGGTGCGAGCGTCTACGCCGCGTGGTACTACGGCTCCGATTGGGGAACCTCGAACGCGGCAGGCGCGGTCGCGGTTGAGGCCCCCGTGGGAGCGACCACCTACGTGTCCGCGTGGGCGAGCGGCTATCTCATCTGGAGCACGACGTTGTCCCCGGTCGCGGGCGCCAACTCGATTGCGATTCGGCTCTACCCGGACCTGCCTCTGGACGTTCGGATTCGGGGCCACGTGAACGACTCGACCACGGGCACGGGCCTTTGGCCCGCAACGGTTCACGTCAGCGGGTACGACGACCAGACAGCATACGGCTACACGGACGGAACGGGCTACTACGAAGTCTGGACCGTCGCCGCTCCGCAAACGGTCCGCGCGACCGCGACGGGATACGCCGCCGGAGAGGCGGCCGTGAACCCGGGGGCGGGTGCCACCATCTGGGTCAACCTGAGCCTCTCCCCGGACACGAATGCACCGCTCGTCCGGAGCTTCACCGCGACCCCATCCATAGGCGCCTCGGAATCGAACCCGACGAGCCTCGTCGCGGACGTGAACGAGACGAGCCTCGAGCAGTCGTACATGTCGATCCTCAAACTGCATTCCGCTTCCGCGAACGTCGGGACGTTCCTGAACCTCGGTCGACTCGACCCGGCCGGCGTGTCGGTCACTTCGCCGAGCGCGGGGAACTACACGATTTCGACCTCGTGGGACACGCGGACGCCGATCGGCCACATGTCGGACGGCTTGAGTTCCGTGTGGTGGCCCAGCCTCTATGCGTACGCTCCGTTCCAGTCCGCCGTCGCGGGATATTGGGACAACGCGACCCTCTCGAGCCCCACCCCCGGGGCCGCCGTCTTCGACACGAGGAGCGGCCAACTGCTGTACGTGTACACCTCCTACGGGTTCTTCGGTCCACAAGACCAACCGGCGTCGACGTTCTCGCCGTACGCCACGGGCCTTCGCATCGACCTGACGACCGCCGCGATCGTCGGGTATGCGCTAGTCAACGGTCCGACGTTCACCGTCGGGAACCTCCGGATGGACCTTTCCCAGGCCGTGCCCGCGGGCCAGTACGGCGCCCTCCTCGAACTGTACGACTCCGCCGGCCACTACACCTCGGCCGCAAGTCTGATGCGGACGATTCCGGACAGCGTGCCTCCGGTGGCGAACGCCGGGCCGGACCTCGTGGTGAACGAAGACACGACCGCTTCGTTCGACGGATCGCGCTCCACGGACAACGTTGGGATCGCCAGCTACACCTGGAGCTTCATGGACGGATCGATGCAGACCCTCTCTGGGATTACCGCGTCGTACGTGTTCGCCACGCCCGGGACCTATGTCGTGACCCTCACGGTGCGTGATGCGGACGGCAACGTCGGGACGGACTCGCTCGCGGTCACCGTGCGCGACGTGACCGCTCCCACGATCACCGTGTCCTCCCCGGCCGAAGGCGCCAGCGTCCCCGGCTCGGTCGTCATCGTGGTGTCCGCGACGGACAACACCGCGGTCGTCCGTGTGGAGTTCTTCGTCGACGGGGTCTCGGTCGGGAACGACACGACCGCGCCGTTCCAGTGGCCCCTCGCGGCAGGCAGCCTGAAAGACGGGAATCACACGCTCATGGTGGTCGCCTACGATGCGGCGGGAAACTCCGCGTCCTCGGTGCGTCGCGTGACCGCTGTGAACGTCCCGGGTGGCCTCGGTCTCGGACCCTTCGCGGTCAGCGGGCTGATCGTGATCCTGGCCGTGATTGCCGCGATTGGCGTTCTGTTGATCGTCATCTTGCGCCGGAAGCCTCGCCGACCGTCGGTCGCGCCGCCGGTCGCCGCACCTGCGATCGCGCCGCCCTCCGAGCCGGCCCTCGCGTCGACTCCACCCGCGCCGATCTCGCCCGAGCCGGAGCCGCCGTTGGAAGAGTTCCCGGACATCGACAACCTCTGAAGCGGGCGCGCTCCCCGAGCCGGTCAAAAACGAATCAGCGACAGTGACGCTCGCCGCCGCCGGGGCCGGATGAGCTTGTCGTGTTCACATGTGTTGAACCTGACGCCCGGACGGCGTCTTGTGGACCGACCGCCTAAGTATCGTCCAGGAGCTGCTTCGGTCGAAAGGTGTGAACATGCGCCGCGGTGTCAGGCGATTCTTCCAGCTGACCGGGCCAGCGTTCCTGGTCGTCCTCCTGGTTGCCTCATCGCTGACGCACGCGTCCGCAACAATCGTCACGGTCGCGTCGGACGCGGCGGTCGGGAAGAACAGCCTCGCGATGCCCGGAAGTCAAGACATCCTCAAAGACGCGCTGGGAAAATACCTGGCCGTCTACGTGGACGCCGGCGGAAGTGTGTCGGTCGTGTACGCGAACGGCGATCCGACGCAGCCGGGCGCCTGGAGCTCCCCTTCCAAGTCGCCCACCTCAGTCGCAGCATACCGAAGGCCCGCGGCGGTCTTCACGTCCCCTCTCACCATGCGGATCATCGCGGAGGGCGGACCTGCCGCCGGGGATCTCGTCGACATTCCTGTGAGCCTAAGTCGGGATCTCACGGGAAACATCGCTTCGATTTCCTTTGGCTCGCCGACCATCCTTTCGACATCCGCCCAGTATCCATCGGCCATCCCGACCCATGACGGAGGAATCATTGTCACATGGAACTCCGTCGTTGTCGGCGTCTCCTCGACCGTGTTCAGCTTGCGGTGGACCCTGGTGACCGGTTGGACGAGCGTGTCGAATCCCTTCTCCGGGGTGCCGGATACCGTGATTCGGGATATGACAAATGCGAACAACATCCAGGCGAACGTGATCGAGCGTCCGGATAATTTCGCCGTGCTCGTCGTCGGAAATCGGGGCGAGCGATCCAACGACACCACCCTCGTGTTCAACGCCGCCTCATACAATGGAATCGGATGGGCGTGGGGAACTCAGAACCTGGCGTATGAGACGGACGCTTCGCGCGGTCTATCCGACGCGACCGACCTGGCTTGGGACCCGGTCCGGTCCGTGGTCGTCGTCACCTACGACATCTCTCGGACGAGCCGATATGGGATCATCCAGATCGATGGCACCGGGTCGAAAGTCCACGTGGATACTCCGGACCTCAAGCTCACGAACAACGAATGGGGAGTCTTGGAGGTGGATCCCGGCACCGGAGATTACTATCTCTTCACGATGGACACTCCTCTGAGCCCACCTTGGGGCCAGGAGTACGGCAACGTGACGTACACCCGCCGATCGAACGGGGTGTGGTCCGCGACGCTGACCCTGATCGACGCGGGAATCGACAACATGGGGATCTCGCCGCTTCGCCCGGCGTTCGGGACCGGAGGGGACAGCTCCCGCGAGATCATCTACTCGAAAGGCAAGACGACGCCCGCCATCATCAATTTCGTGCGGTTGAACCTCTAAGAGACGGCGAGCGCCAACTCGGGTGGGTATGGGTCCGTCCGGATTTGAACCGGAGTCGCCAGCACCCCAAGCTGGTAGGATTTCTTGTGAGCGGGAAGACCAGCCGGTCCCCGCGCTCAAACCAAGCTACCCCACGGACCCGCCGGAAACTCTCGAATGACTGAAGGCCTAAAAACCCTTCTGCGTGGCTTCGTCGTCTCGGGGCGAGATCCTTCATCCGAACGGCAGGACTTCGTCGATGAGTTCCGCATGGGAGAGGATCATCCGACGGCAGCAATACCGTTTCAGCCCGAGCTCGTCGAGGACCTTCCGGGGCGCCTCTCCACCGCGCGTTCGCTCGATGAACGCCGGGAACGAACTCCCGACGACCTTGCCGCACGTGAAACATCGGACGGGGATGATCATGGGCTCACCGGTACGACTTCTGCCGCTTCTTCCGCGCCCCACGACCCAGCGGCTTCTTCGGCAGCTTGCGCCGGGTGTCCGGGACGATCAATGTGCGATCGTACTCGCGGAAGACGGTCTCCAGATCGTTGTCATTCAGATATTGAACGAGGCCGCGGGCGATCGCCGTGCGGACCGCGTCCGCCTGCCCCATCACGCCGCCGCCTTGCACGTTCACGTCGATGTCGATCGTGTCGACTTTCTTCCCCGCGAGCTTCAACGGCTCTAGGATCTTCAGCCGCCCTAGCTCGAACGGATAGATCTCGACCGGCACGCTGTTGATTCGCACGACCCCCCGCCCTTTCGTCAGCGTCGCGCGGGCGACCGCGGTCTTGCGCTTTCCGCTCGCGACGATCGCCTTCATCGGGATACCTCGAACTTGGAACCGAGGAGCTTGGCAATCTCACCCAGGCTCATGAAGGGACCTTGGGGCGGTCGCTTGGCGTCCTCGACGATCTCGAGAGGCTTGTCCTTGAATGCGTCCGGGACGGCGAGATACACGCGGAGGCGTTTCAAGGCGTCTCTCCCGCGCGGCTGCTGATACGGCATCATGCGGGAAATCGTCCTTCGCAGGATCAAGTCGGGTCGTCGGGGGTACGCAGGCCCGATCCCACGCATTCGGCTCGCGGTGCTGCCGCGCTGGTGGCGGGCTCGGTATTCTTGGAAGACGACGCTCCGTTTGCCCGTGACGATCGCCTTCTCCGCATTGACGACGACGATCTCCTCGCCATTGAGGAGTCGTTTCGCCAGGACGGAGGCCAATCGGCCCACGACGTGACCGGTCGCATCAATCGTCGGCATCGTCACCCCATGATCCGGATGCCGGATCCTTTCGGGTTCTGGACCGCGAGTTCGAGGAGGGTGATGGTGCGACCACCGGCCGCTTCGATCTTCTTCCGGGCGGCGGCGGACGTCCGGAATGCCGCGACGGTCACCGGAGTCTTGATCTCCCCGGTGGCCAGCACGACACCAGGCACGACGATCTGCTCGCCCTTGGCCGCGTATCGGCTGAGGCGGGAGAGGTTGACCTCCGACCAGTTCTTGCGAGTTCGCTCGAGGCGCTCCGCGACGTCCCGCCAGATCGGCGCGTTCATCTCGCGGGAGACCGCCCGGAGCTCCCGCACGACTTGCTGGAGGTGAGGGTTCGTTTTAGGGATCTTGGCCATGAAAACGGGGTCTCGGACGAACGCCAAAAGACCTGAGCGATTTAAACGTTTGGGGCCTCGAGCTTGGATGCCCTCGACGACGAGGGATGAATCTCTCCGGCGACGTTGGCGGTTGCCAGCGCCATCCTACGGGGATGTCACCTCGAGGATGATGGAAAGGGCGCCGGTGTAGTCGCTGTTCGGGGCCACGATTCGAAGCGTGAGCGTCTGCGTCCCCCCATCAAGCACCGTGAGAGGGACGTTCGTGGAAGAGAGGGCGAATCCCGGCGTTCCGAGCGAGACGCCTTGGACCGTGCACGAGGGCGGGTCGAATGCGGCGGCGTGGTAGCTGAGGGTCCACGTCGTGGTGAAGGCGGCGCCTCCCGGGACGGTCTCCCCGCTCCCGGTCGTCGAGGTCCAGCAGTTCGTGGCCCCCGTGATGGCGATGTTCTCGGCCGTGACGTGAACCGTGTGCGAAGTCAGAACGTAGACGGCCCCACTGAGTCCCACGACGAGGATAATCACAACGACGATGACAACGATGAGGGCCGTTCGCGACTTCCGGGGTGGCATCGGCGGCGGCAGGTAGTATGGCGGCGGACCCGCGCCGGGCGGCGGGATGGGGTACTGGGGCGTCTGCGGCGGCGGACTCGGCTGCATCCTCCACCCGGTGCCTGAGAAAGGCCATTCCGGATGGAGGCTGGGCCGCTTAAACATGCCTCAGACGGCTGGATGGAATGGCGTTCCGAGGCCCAGACGAGCGCCCCGGAGCCGGCCAGACCGACGCCGCAGCACCGCCCGAAAAGGCCGCCGCGGGGCAAAGATACTAATATCAGGCAGGCCAGAATAATAGTCGAGTGTCGTCTTCTTCGTCGGGGGTGAGTTCGTGATCCGCTTTGGACCGTCGGGAATCCCGCTGTCCTGCAAAGGGCGAACGCTGCGGGACGGGATTGAGGACATCCACAACCTCGGCCTCACGGCCATGGAAGTCCAGCTCGTCCGCGTGAACCTGAACGAACGGTACGCGGGCGACGAGGACATCGGTCGGACCGCGCGGGAGATTCCTTCGGAGCTCGTCGTCCAGATCGGCCGGAAGGAAGACCGCAAGGAGGTCGTGATCTCCTCGCTCGACGCGAAGATCGAGAAGGGGGACGTCCTCTACAGCCTCGCGTCGGGGATTGCGGGCGACTACCGCGAGCTCGAGGAGCTGGGAGACCTCGCCCGGGAGATGGACATCGAACTCTCGCTGCACACGCCGTACTACATGGACCTGGCCGACGCGGACGGATTGGCGCAGAAGAGCGTCCAGAGCGTGATCTGGGGCGGCATGCTCGCGGCCGCGATGGGCGCGCCGATTGTCGTGACGCACCTCGGAATGTTCGGCGAGCTCGAGCCGAAAGAGGCGATGAACCGTATCGCGAAGAACCTGCGTCTCATCCGAGACGCGTACAAGAAAGGCAAGATCCGCTCGCGGCTGGGGATCGAGGCGAGCGGCCGCACCGAAGTCGTTGGCAGCCTCGACGAACTCCTGACCCTGGTCAAGATCGCGAAAGGCGTCCTGCCGGTCCTGAACTTCGCACACGTCCACGCGCGCGGCTTCGGCCTGTTCAAGCGCCCGGAAGATTTCGACGACGTGCTGTCGAAGGTCGAGAAGGTCTCCGACGGCGGGCACATCCACGCGCACTTCAGCGGCGTCGAGCACGCGGACGGGAACGAGTTGCGGTACACGCCGATCAAGAAAGGAGACTTGCGGTTCGAGCCGCTCGCGGAATGCCTGCTCGATGAGGACTATGACCTGACGATCGTCTCGTCGTCCCCGCTGCTCGAGCACGACGCGATGTACATGAAGGTCATCCTGGAACGGGTCCTGGCGAAGCGGCTCATGCGGCCGACGAAACCGGAGAAAGAGGAGAAGGAAGAGCGGGGGGCGAAGCGTCGGTGAAGCGCGGGCTGCCCGCGGCGCCGGACGCCACCACCGCGGTCACGTCGACTGCGTATCTCCTTGACCATCTCGCGAGGATCCTCTCGGTGGACCGCTCGAGAGAGATCGCGGAGGCGGTTGCGATCTTGACGTCCGCAAAGAAACTCTTCGTGTACGGGGTCGGTCGGAGCGGCCTCGCCGCGCGCGCGTTCGCGATGCGGATGGTCCAGCTCGGCATTGATTGCTATTTCATCGGGGAGACGATCACGCCGGTCGTCAGCGACGGCGACGCCGTCCTGATTGTGTCGAACACCGGCTCGACGATGAGCGCGATTCAGGTTGCGAATATCGCTCGCCGCGTGGGCGCGAAGGTGATCGCCGTCACCGGCCACCGCACATCGAAGCTCGGGCACGCAAGCAACGTCGTCCTTTTGATCCATTCGGACGGGGACGGGACCGAGACTCGGCTCGCTCCGCTCGGGACGTTGTTCGAAGACGCCACGGTCCTGCTTCTGGACGGCGTCGTCGCCCAAGTCATGGAACGACTCGGACAGACGGAGGCGGACATGCGGGGCCGCCACGCGATCATGGTCTGACCGGAGGACAATGGGCGAATTCACTCGCGCCTTCCGCTCGTTCGGGAAGGCGTACGTGGTCGCGGTCGTCGCCCTCGGAATCGTCGCCTACGTCGCATCTCGCGTCCTGTCGACGGATCTGTTTACCCTATACCAACTCTTCCTCGTCTTCTTGGGCGTCGGATACGTGTTCGCGTCGATCCTCTCGTGGACCGGCTTCGGAAATCTGTACCGCTATTCGCCGACCTTGTTCATCGGATCGCCCAGCTATCGCAAGGCCATCGCGAAAGGAGACATTCGCAAGGAAGGCCGCGACCGAGAATCCCTTGCGGTGGGAATCTTGTTCGGCCTCGCGCTCCTCGGCTCGGGTGTGGCCCTTTTCGGATGGCTCTTCGCCGCAGGCATGATCGCGGTTGCCGTGGCGGTCGGGTACTCACTTCACTGGCTTGAATCCCTCCCGGCAAAGACCGCATGAGTACCCGCGAGTCTTTATCTACGCGCCGGAATACGCGGTTGAAATGCCGGACGACTTCGTCGTCACCCCCTGGGAAGTCAAGGGGTCCGTGGACTACGACCGGCTCGTGACCCAATTCGGGACGGAGCGGATCACCCCCGAGATCCTGGAACGAATCCGGAAGACCGCGGGCGAGCTCCATCCGATGCTCCGGCGCGGGGTGTTCTACAGCCACCGCGACCTGAATTGGATCCTAGACCGGTACGAGAAAGGGACCCCGTTCGCGCTGTACACAGGCCGCGGGCCCTCGAGCGGCATCCATATCGGGCACATGCTCCCCTGGTTCTTCACGAAATGGATCCAGGAGAAGTTTCGCGCGAAGCTGTACTTCCAGATCACCGACGACGAGAAGTTCCTCTTCAAGGACTTCGATAACCTCGAGGACGCGACGAAGGTCGGTTACGACAACATCCTCGACATCATCGCGATGGGGTTCGACCCGAACCTCACGAGCATCTTCCTGGACACGGAGTACATCCACCACCTCTATCCGATCGCGGTCGAGGTCGCGAAGCGGATCACGTACTCGACGACCCAGGCGGTCTTCGGGTTCCAGAACGCGAACAACGTTGGCGAGATTTTCTACACGAGCATTCAAGCCGCCCCGGCGTTCCTCCCGACCGTCGAGGCGGGCAAAGAGGTGCCCGTGCTGATCCCGTGCGGGATCGACCAGGATCCCCATTTTCGCATCACCCGCGACGTCGCCCCCAAGCTGGGGTACCCGAAGCCGGCCTTGATTCACAACAAGCTCCTCCCCAGCCTCCTGGGGCCAGGCGGGAAGATGTCCGCTTCGATCCCAGAGTCGAGCATCTTCACGAAGGACACGGAGGTACAGGCCCGGAAGAAAGTGATGAACGCCTTCACGGGAGGAAGGGCGACCGTCGAAGAGCAACGGCGTCTCGGGGCGAACCCGTACATCTGCTCGATTTTCCGCCAGTACGAGTACATCTTCGAGCCGGACGACGGCCATCTCGCGGTCGTGGAGCAGACGTGCAAGTCGGGCGAGCGCCTTTGCGGGGATTGCAAGGCGGAGCTCTGGGAGAAGGTGCGGCCCTGGCTCAAGGCTCACCATGCAGCCCGGGAAAAGGCGAAGGACCGCGTCGAGGAATTCGTGATCCGCGACTAATCACGCGAATCCGCGCGTGACACGGAAGCCGTTGTCGAAGACGAGCGCGTGGTAGCCGGTATCGTGCCGCGTTCCTCGCATCTTGACGACCCGCAACTGTCGCTGCATCCCGAACTCGCCCTGCCGCGCGAGCCGGAGGTGCAAGATCCCGTCCACGAGATAGTCTTCCTTGTGCTTGGCGTAGGCGGCGCGACGTGGATCCGCTCCGCCCGTCCGGTCCGTCGGCAGCTCTCCAAGCAGAAACGCCGTGCACTTGAGGTCCCGAAGCCAACGGACCAGGGAAAACATCTCCCGTCGCGGCTCGCGGAACTTCGCGAGGATCTCGAGCGCGTCGAGCGAGTCCAGGACAAGAAATCGGTAGTCGAACGACTTGCGGATTCCTTGCGTGTAGAGCTTGAACAGATCCAACCACGGTTGTTCCGTCGATCCCGTCAGCTTCTTCCGGAGCATGCCGAGGTCCAGGACGCTCAGGTTTCCGTGGGTGTCGTCGAGCTGGTAGCCGAGGCCTTCCGTGTGGTCGATCAAACTGGCCCGGCCTTGCTCGAGCGAGACGTAGAGCCCGCGGGACCCGTTCAGGGCGCTCGAGTGCAGGATGTGGTATGTGAGGGACGTCTTCATCGTGCCGGGCGCGCCGGAGACAAGGACGACATTCCCTTCTGGAATCCCACCTCCGAGGACCTCGTCCAGTCCCTCGATGTGCGTCGAGACTCGCTTCATTTTTCGTCCTCCACGATGAGTTCCGCAGCCGCGAAGAGCTCGTCCATCTCCTTGCCCCTCCAGTATTCGGCGGCGGTGACGAGGAGGTCCGGGTGCGCCTCGGACGCGATCCGGGAGGGCCACTTTCCGCGGGCCACCTCTTCCGCGCCCTGGGCCGCGAACGAACGCAGGCGGCTCGCGGCGGCTTCGAGCTGAGCCCGTAGACCGTGACCCGCGGTCCCTGCGACGACGCCAGAGAGTTCAGTGACGGCGCGCGTGAGGAAGTCCAGGAGGGCAGGCACGTGATCGATGGTGAGTTCCTCCTGCCGAAGACCGTGGGCTCGGCCGAACGACGCGAGGAGGCGAACCGCCCCGTTGCCGAACGATTGCGCGAGGATTGCTTCGATTTCGCGCGCCGGATCGGGGAGCGACCACCAGGTGAACCGCAAGTCCCTCAGGGCGCGACGCTCCGCGTCCGTGAGCCGAGACGTCGAAAAGATCACCGTGGACCCCGTGCCGCGGGCCACATGTCGCAGCCGCACCACGGCCTCGATCGTGGGCGGCCACTCGGAGAGGGCTGAGAGGTCGGCCAGGTCCTCGACCACCGCCAACCCTCCGCGGGACCCCGCGAGGAATTCGGATGCGGTCGTCAAGGCCCTCAAGGAAGCATGGCGGACCGGGAGGACCGCGGCGAATCCCGCTCCGCTTGCGGCCATCGCGGGAGGGGTGCGGCCCAAGATCAGTGTCGGGCGTCCGCCGGAGGACTCTTCGTGCGCCGTTCGAAGCGCATACTTGGGACGGATCTCCTCGAAGACGATCGCGTCGGAAGCCGGGAGCGTTCCGGGCTTCGTCTGCCTTTTCGACGGACGCGGCGCGATCGGGAACGGGTCTGCTTGGACCGCAACGAGAGCGAAACATGCGAGCGCGATGGGGGACGCCAGATTCGCAGCCGCGAGCGACGTCGCTCCGAGGAACTCGAGTTCGTACGCGTACACCGGCCCCGCGACGATCAGGGCAATGACTCCGACGCCGAGCCAGAACGAGTGCGCCGCGAGCAACCGGGAGGAGTACCGGGCGTAGACCGTCTCCGCGAGCGCGATCCCGAGGCACACGACCAGGAACCCGCCGAGGACATTCCCCTCGTAGGCCGCGGCCGCCGACCATCCTTCAATCGGCGCTAAGTATGCGAGCAGCGGGACCGGAATGAGGAGCAGAAAGGCGACGGATCTTCGTCGCGGTAGCGTTTCTCCATGGATGAGTCCCAAAACGAGGATCGCGGTCAGCGCGTGCGAGAGGAGCAGGATCCCCAAAGCCACGTCGTCGCGAAGGGCCGCTAGCACCCCTTCGTTCGTCCCGACGAAGGCCGCCCCGAGCGAGAGGTAGGCCAGGCTGCACGCGGCGTAGGTGGCTTGGAGCCAAGGACGTCGGCCCCGAATCGCGATGAAGGCCACCAGCCATGCATCCACGGCAACCCCTGCGAGGATTGCCGCACTCGAGATGTTCATCGGGTGGCCCCCAGGGTTCGGACCCGCAGGACGGTCACGCTGTCGGAGGAACGCCAGCGCCACCGGGTCGCACCCGTTTCCCGGAGTTCTGCCGCGGAGCGGAATCCGGCCTGCCGCGCGTCCGCATCTGTGATGTCAGAGAGGAAGGCTCGCCTTGCGTCCTCGATGAACAGGCGCCCGAACTCGGGGCCGGTCTCATATACCGCGCGCACGACGTGTCCCACCCCGGGCACGGTCGTTCCCTCTGACGGCCGGACGACGAGCCGCGCCACCGCTTTCAAGAGGCGGTCTCCTTCCTCGACGGAGAAGGTCAGTTCGCCCCGTGGACGACCGCGGGGCAATTCCCCGGAGAGGGCGAGGCGGGCCGCCCAGATCACGAGGAACGTGACAAGGCCGCCGATGAGCAGCAGGTTCGTGAAGCCGATCTGGTAGAACTCGCGATGGTACCAGAACCCCGCGACGAGCACGAGGGAGATCAGGAACAAGAATCCGGAGCGGACCAAGAACGTCCGGAGGCGGGCGTCCATCGACTCACCCGATCGCCCGCGCGACCTCGAACCGCCCGTTCTCGAAGAGGAGGGTGTGGTCGTCGCTGTCCTGGTTCACGCTCCGCATCTTCACGCACTGCACGCGACGCTGAAACGCGGTCTCCGTGACGGGCTCGAGCCGAAGGTGGATGATCCCATCCGCGAGGAACTCTTCCTCCAGCGCGGTCGGCGGCGCCTCCAGCGCGGGCTCTTCCGAAATCAACAGGCTCGTGACGCCCAGGTCCCGGAGCCACTCGAAGAATCCAAACGTCTCCGCGCGTCGATCCGCAAACTCGAGGACGAGTTCGAGGGCGTCCCACGAGTCGATGGTGAGGAGCCGGAAGTTCCGCTTCATACGCAGCTCGAAGATCTTCGCCTTCAGAACCGCGAGGAGTGCTTCGCCCCGTGGAGCCGCGGTCTCGGCCATCGACCCGACCTTCGAGACCATCTCCTCCAGGTACTCCCGGCCGCGACTGAGATCCAGAATCGGAAGCGCCTCGGAGACGGCGGTGGCCTTCAACCCGAGCCCGGCCACGTGTTCGAGGAGTCCCGCCGCGGTCTGCTCGAGCGTGACGTACAGTCCGGGCGATCCGGCGAGCGCGTTGTGGTAGAGGACGTAATACGCGAGAGAGGACTTCATCGTCCCGCTCGCTCCGCGCACCAGCACCACGTGGCCTTGGGGGATGCCTCCGCGCAGCACGTCCTCGTCGAACCCGCGGATGTGGGTCTTGATCAGGGGGCGGGCCATCCGGTCCCCTCTACGAGCTCATCGCGCGGGTGACGCGGAACCGGCCCTCGTCGAAGTCCATCGCGAGATATCCGGTGTTGTGTTTCGTCCCTCGCATCTTCACAACCCGGAGGCGGCGTTGGGCCGTCAGATCTGTCACCAGGTGCATCCGCAGATGGATCACCCCGTCGGCGAGGAACTCCTCGTCGTAGCGCCCCTGGAGTACATGTCCGGCGACGACCCAATCCGGCCGTTCCGTGACGAGGAAGCTGGTGATCCCGAGGTCGCGGAGCCACTCGAAGAGCCGGTAGATCTCGCGCCTGCGGTCTTTGAACTTGGCGAGGACCTCCAGTGCTTCGAGCGAGTCGATCACGATCACGTCGAGCCCTCGCTGCTCCTTGACCGAGCGGATTCCTTCCCGGAGGCCCTCGAGCCAGTCTTTCTTCTCGCCGAGGAGGTTCGTGGCCGTCCTCGGATCGAGGACCACGAGCGATCCTTTCGGGACCTCGAGGTGGAGTCCGAGGGAGCCCATCTGCTTGAGAAGGCTCGACCCGCGTTCCTCGAGACTCAGGTACAGGCAATGCAGGCCCGCACGCGCCGCGTTCTGCAGGAGGATCGAGAACCCGAGGGAGGATTTCATCGTCCCCGGCGCGCCTTCGATGAGGACGACATGGCCCCAGGGGACCCCACCCTCCAGGGTCTCGTCCAGGCCTTCGACGAAAGTGCGCACGCGCGCGGGGCGCTCGCCCGGTCCTTCCGGGGCCGACGCGGCGCGGGCTCGCTTCGCGGTCAACGACGTCTCGATGGAGAACGCCTCCTCCATCTCATCCAGGATGTCTCGTTCCCGCTCCTCTTCCGCGGTCGCGCCCGTCGACTCCGCGGTCGCTGGCGAGGCTTCCGGGGTTGGCCTGGTTGCTGCGACGGAGGCTTCGCTCTGGGCGATTTTCGATCCGACTTCTTGAGACTTCTCTTGCGCGAGCCGATGGTCCGGCCGGAGCTCGAGGACTTTCGCGAAACTTCGAGCCGCTTCCGGGAGATTCTGGAGGAACTCGAAGATTAGGCCCCGCTCCACCCAGGTTTCCGCGTGACCGGGATGGATCACGGCAGCGCGATCCAGGACGGCGGATGCCGTCGGCAGGTCGCCCAACATCCTCAGGACGCGGCCGAGTCCGAGCCACGCCTGCTCGTCTTTCGGACTCAGCTCGAGGGCGCGCAGATAGCCCACCGCAGACTTGTAGGGTCGGCCGAGCCGCAAGTACGCTTCCGCGAGGAGGATCCACGAACGCCGGTCTTCGTCGTCGCGGGCGATCGATTTGAGGAGCGGATCGATCGAATCCTCGAACCGCGTCTCGCGGAGGAGCGCGACCGCGTCCTGCAGATATTTCGCGGCTTCCTGCCTCGCTGCCGGAGTCGGCGCTTTGCGATCGCTCGAACGGACGTACGGCTTGAAGCGATGGCCTTCACCCTGCGCCTTGGCCCGGATGCCGTCCACCGCCGCGGCCATGACATCGGAGTGGTCCTCGATCTCCGAGTCGACCGTCGTGACCGCGACCGGGGGTGCGGCCACACTCGCCGCTCGATCGGCCGCGGGCTTCTTGGCCATCTCCGCGACGATGGCGGTGAAGACTTCCCCGCTCGTCACCCGCTGGAGGGAGACCGGAGGACCCTTCGGGGTCGATCCGGCGGGCGTCCCGAGTTTCCGCCCGCAGACCCGACAGTTGACCGCGTCCGGCCGGTTCAACGACGCGCAGGTCGGACACGGGATCGAATTCGGCATGGACCACCTATGGACTGATGACCGGTACGACTTGGAAGCGCCCCTCGTCGAACACGAGGGCGGAGAATCCCGTCTTATGGTGCGAACCCCGCATCTTTTGGACCCGGATCCGACGCTGGATCTCGACGTCCGAGATCGGGTGCATCTTGAGCTCGATGATCCCGTCCGCGAGAAACGCCTCGTCTCGCCGCGGTTGCGGGACTTCGAGTCCGAGGTACGACGCCTCCGACGCAGCTTCCGCGAGGACGAGGGTCGTCGCGCCGAGGTCCCGCAGCCACTCGAACAGGCGGAACAGCTCCGTCCGGCGGTCCTCGAATTTCGCGAGGACCTCGAGCGCCTCGAGCGAGTCGATCACGACGAGGTCGACGCCGTCGATGTCCTTCTTCGTCGTCATCGTCCGCCGGAGGAACTCCATCCAGGGCTTCGACGCGCTCTTCCCGACCTCTTTCTGAATCGTGCCGACATCGAGGATGTGGACGTCCGAGCGGACCGCTTCGACGTCGAACCCCATCGCGGCCATCTGGGCCTCGAGGCTCGGTCGCGTCTGCTCCAGGGAGACGTACAACCCTTTCGCGTCCCTCTGCCGCGCGTTCGCGTGGAGGATCGCGTACGTCAAAGTCGACTTCATCGTCCCCGGCAAACCGGAGACGAGGATGACGTGTCCGACCGGAAAACCGCCGCCGAGGACATCGTCGAGGCCCTCGATGAACGTCGGGATTTTCTTCGTGCCCATGATGCTACCCCCAGTGAGTTCGGGACAAGGTGACTCGACACGGCCGACCGAACCGATCGAGTTTCCAGTCGAAATCGGCGTCGAGCCGGATCCGGAGCATCTCGGCCAAGGCGAACGCCCGGATGCAGTGGACCGGGTGGCGCTCGTCGTGGCGCATGGTGCACACCCGCCGATACGGGCAGAGGTCCCCGATCTCCGCCTGGACCGTGTCCTCGTCGCCGGTGAACGTCGTGTCCGTCGTCGCGAAGAGTCCGCCCTCGTCGATCGACTTCGTATACGCTTCGCAAGCTTCCTTCGCGTTCGCGGACGCCTTGAACTTCGGCATTTCGATCAGCAGGAACTTCCGAAGTCCTTCCTCTTCGACCGACCGCAGGAAGAGCGGGGCGTTCCCGAGAGACTCTGCCGCGCGCAGCATCCCGTACACAAAGAAGTCCAGGAGCCGCTGAAGGCCTTCCTTAGTCGTGGGCATGGGCATCTCCCTGGAATCCGTTCATGCCGCACTGTCCCGCAGGATCTTCTCCACCTGCTTCGCCGCTCGCTCCATCGCGAGGAGGACGAGCCCGAGATTCGCGTCGTCGTACACGAGGGCCACCAGGAGCGCCTCGTCCCCCGCGCCGAGGCTGAGGAGCTTCCCTTCGTCGGACTCGATGATCGCGCGCACGAACCGGCCCTGGGCGAGCTGGATCGTCGCCATCTCCGACGTGCCGACGATCGCCGCCGTCATCGCGGCCACCATCTTCGGATCCACTCCGTCCGGAAGAGTGTGCGTAACGACGAGACCGTCTCGCCGCACGACCGCCGCCGACTTGATGTCCGACACCCGGGAGAGTTCGTCGATCGTCTCCTCGAGGCGCACCCAGACATCCGTCACGCGGGCACCTCCGCCGCTTTGAGCACGTCCGAAATCGACTGGACCGCCCGGTCGACGCTGAGGAGGAGGAGACCCATGTTCGCCTCGCTCCGGACCATCGTGACGAGGATCGCCTCTTCGCCCGCACCGGTTGCGATCATCTTGCCGATATGCGTGTCCACGATGGACGAGTTGAACGTCCCGAGGCCCATCTCGACGACGGCCATCTCCGACGTGCCGACGATCGCGGCGGCCATCGCGGCGATCTTCTTCGGGTCCATCGTCTTCGGGAGGGCATGAGCGATTAGGATCCCATCCCGGCGGGCGATCGTCGCCCCGAGGACGGCGGGCAACCTCCGCAGCTCTGTGAGGATTGCCTGGAGGCGTCTCGCCGCGTCGCCGAGCATCCTATCGCACCCCGATGATCATCTCGGCGAGGATCAGGAGGGCATCCCGCACGCCCTTGTTCTCGGTGGCGACCGTGGGGATCACCGGCACATCCTCGGGTAGGCTCATGCGGTGCGCGATTTCGTCCGGAGGGATCGCGCCCGGAAGATCGCTTTTGTTCGCAAGGATGACGTACGGAATCCGTGGCCCGACCAGGTCCAGCATCTGACGCGCCCTGGAGAACTCGTCCGGATGGCTAGCGTCGACAACGAGCAGGACGCCGCTAACCTCTCGAGCGAAGATTTTGAAGATGAACTCGAAGCGCTCCTGACCCGGGGTGCCGAAGATCTCGGCCTCGATTCCCGTGATGTTGACGTTCCCGTAGTCGAAGGCGACCGTCGTGCCCATCCGGTCGATGCTGATCGACTTCTCGGAGACGGCCTTAACCACCGTCGACTTCCCCGCGTTGAACGGGCCCGTGACGAGGATCCGCGGGAAATAGACGGTCAGTCCGACGAGGTCCTTGAACGTGTACGGGATCCAGTTCGTCCGGATTCCGTTCGACTCCATCTGCGAGATCCGCATCGAGTTACGGATGATCCCGCCTCGGAGGGACGACTGAAACTCGATGACGAAGTCGGACATCGCGCGGATCTCATCGAGTTCCCGCTCCATCAAGGTCCAGTTGATGAACAGGAAACAGATCACGGTCCCGGCCGACCGGGCGGCCTCGATTAGTTCGCGCCAGAGCCTCAGCACGTCCTCCTTGGGGAAACGGTCCATGAGGAACTCCATCGAGTCCACGACGATCCGACCCGGCCGCTCCGCCTCCATCGCGACGACGACCGCCTCGCGGATGTTTGCGAGGCTGTCGATGTTGTCGATGTGGTATTTCTCGCGGCTCGGGAGGAGGAGCTGGGACGACGTCGCGTCGACGAGGACGAGCTTCGCCGGGTCCACAGGCCCAAAGCGCTTCAGTTCGCGGAGGGCGAGTTGGGGGGCGCGGAAGAAGTCCACATACACGCAGGTCTCCCCGGCCTTCACCCCCTGGATCGCGAAGTTCTCGCCGAACAATCGTTTCTCCGTCGGCTTGTCGCTGAACAAGAGGAGGGTGGACGGACGCGGGAACCCTCCCTGAAGCCGTTCATCAAGGACCGGGATTCCGGTCTTCGCGCGCGGGGCTATCGCCCTCGGTGGGGACTGCATCATCGCGAGACGACCGCCTCCGGGAGTTGAGCGAACGGATGCCACGACGCGTCGATTTGATACCCGCGCATGTGGTGGACGCGGACCTCGTGATCCATGCCGTCCGTGAAGCGCATCTCCACGACGCCGTCGACGAGGGACCGTAGCAGGTTCATCGTCATCGGCTCGTGGACGCCTTCCTGAACTGCGTACAAGATGAAGCCGAGGTTCGTCTTCGCACGCGATGTGACGATTTGAAAGAACTTCGCAATCGCTTGCGGCGAATTGTGGAGGAACAAGGTCGAAATCGTGTAGAAGTAAATGCGGACAGGCGTCCCGACCTCCTGGCCCGCCTTGCTCATGGCCATCCCGATTCCTTCGAGGTTGCTGAAGCTCGATACGAGGAATGTCTTCTTGCCCACGGTCGTCTCCGGCCGCTCCGACGTGGTCGCGCTATAGCAGTCGACGAACACGAACGACTTGCCCTCGACGGACTCCAGGTCGAGATGCAACGCTTTCGCCCGGGCCCGGATCTCGTTCGGATGGAGATCCAAGGTCACGAAGACGACGCGCTCCCCCTTTCGCAGATCGTCGCGAATCCTCTCCACGAGATACTCGAACTTCCCGACGCCTGGCGGACCGCTCAACAGGATCGAATAGTTGCTCGGGAAACGGTCCTCCATTTAGGTCACCTCGGTCCGGGCTTTCGCTCGGGCGCTCGAAGGCGTCGGCTGATTCACTGGGCCGCTCGATGTTCCGTTTTGTCATATATAGGACGTGTCGTAGTTCTCAGGGCTGAGAAATCCCGTCACCGGGAGAGAATCGGACCGGGCGCGACAAAAACATATAACGCGAGGGCTCCATGCGGCGCGGGATGCCTCCCGGCGCGGTGGAGTTGAGCTACGTCGAGAAGAAGGTCCTCCTGGCGCTCGGGAAGCTCCAGAAGGGGTCGCCCGAGGAGATTCGGGCCGCAGGCAAATTCCGCGAACTCGTCGAGGTCATGAACGCCGCCTCCTGGCTGCAGGCCAAAGGCCTCGTGACGATGAAGGAACGGGTCCTGCACTCATATCGGCTCGCGCGGCCCGAGGTCGCGAGGCGCCAGCTGCCGGAGCGGAAGGCGCTCAAGGCCGCGATCAAGGCAGGGGGCCGGATCGAGGTGGCCCGGCTCAAGGCCGCCTGCAAATTCGATGATGCCGATCTCGCGGTCGCCCTGGGATGGCTGCGTCGAAAAGGCTGGGCGGACGTCTCCAAGGGACCGGACGGCAGTTTCGTCGCCGTCACCCCCGCAGGGCGTGCGGCCGCGAACACGAAAGGACCCGATGAAGTCCTACTCGCTCGGCTGGCGAAAGGCGAGCTGACGGGGGACTCGATCGATCCCCATCTCTTGCGGGATCTGAAGTCCCGACGCGACCTCGTGAAGGAGCGCGAATCCGTTCGACGCGAAATTGCTCTGACCACGGCGGGGCAGAAGGTCCTCGCCGCCGGAGTCGAACTGAAAGAAGAGGTCGCGCAGCCGACCACGGACCTACTCCGGTCCGGCAAATGGCGGGGCGTCGACTTCCGGCGTTACGACACGAAGGCGTTCGCGCCTCTCATCCGGCCAGGGAAGCGGCACGTCCTCGGCGCCTACATCGAGCGGATCCGGCGGATCTTCCTGAGCATGGGCTTCACGGAAATCCAGGGAGACGTCGTCCTCTCGGCGTTCTGGAACTTCGATGCCCTGTTCCAGCCGCAGGACCATCCCGCGCGGGACCAGCTCGATACGTTCTATCTGTCCAAGCCGGCGACGATGCCCCTCCCCGACGAAGGGATTGTGCGCCGCGTGGCAGAAGCCCACGAGACCGGCGGGGCGACCGGGAGCACGGGTTGGCGATACACATGGGACCGCAAGGAGGCGGAACGGGCGGTCCTCCGTTCGCACACGACGCCGATCACCTTGAGATGGCTCGGTGAGCACCCGGATCCGCCGCGCAAGGCCTTCATTATCGGACGCGTCTTCCGGCCCGATGCGATCGACTTCACCCATCTGCCGGAATTCCACCAGATCGAAGGCGTCGTGATGGAGGAAGGGGCGAACCTCGCCCAGCTGATCGGCGTGATCGAGGAGTTCTACCGTCGGCTCGGCTTCACGCGCGCGAAGTTCCGTCCCGGCTACTTCCCGTACACGGAGCCGAGCATGGAGCCGGAGGTCCAGCTGCCCGATGGACGTTGGATGGAGCTCGGCGGCAGCGGCATCTTCCGACCCGAGGTGACGGAGCCGCTGGGCCTGAAGGCGCCGGTGCTCGCCTGGGGCCTCGGCCTCGAGCGGCTGATCATGGCCGTCGAGGGAATCTCCGACATCCGCCAGCTCTACCTGAGCGACCTCGACTGGTTGCGCGACCACCGCGCCGTCCTCTGAGGACGCCGCATCCCAAATGAGAATCGCGTGGCAATCTTTATTTGCGTACCGAGAATCTGCGGCGCGGTCTTCGCATGACTTCCTCCGCCGAGAACGACATCAGCGCGGGCGAACAGGCCCTCGGACGGCTCGATTACGATGCCGCGTACAAGCACTTCGACAAGGCGACGAAGGCCGATCCGACGAATGCGGTGGCGTTCTTCGGGAAAGCCGAGGCGGCCCTGGGAGTCCCGAAAGTCGAGCCAGACGAAATCCTGGGTCTCTACAAGAAGGCGATCGACTTGGACGGCGAGAACCCGCAGTTCCGGGACGCCCTCGCCTCATTCTGCGTCGACCTCGGACGCTTCAACGACGCGGAGGAACAGTACAACGCCGCGGCGAAGCTGGACGAGGAGAACGCCCCCTTCTACTGGTCCGAGTTTGCCATTCAATATGCCCGGAAGGCGCCCCTGGTCATGGAACAATTTCTCGACGACAAGACCCGGGACATGATCCGCCAAAAGGCGTTGACGTACGCTTTGCGGGCCCTCGGGATCGAGAAAGAGGACGCGAAGCGGATCCTCTGATACCACTACGCGACTCGGGCGCCCGGAGCGCGGCCCCGGCGGCCCACCCGACATTCGACGCAGACGCCCCCGGCGATATGCTCGTCGCATGCGGGTCGCCCGCAATTGAGGCACGATCGCAGGGTGGGTCGGCTGCAGAGGTGGCAAAGTGCCGGCACTGCCATGGCGGCGTCATCGCGCTTTGAGGCCATCAGCCTTCGCCAAAACGTTCAGAGGGCGCGCAGTTCGCCGAAGGTGGTCGACCGCTCCGCGAACGCGTTGTGTTTGTGAATGGACTCCTCGGCCTCGGACTTCACCCGCACCCAGGTGGTGTCCGGCATCTTCGGATAACGCTTCAGAAGGCGGTCCAAGACGTCGCGCACGACGTCCTCGACGAACTTCGGATTGCGGTGCGCCATCTCGACGAGGCGGCCCTCGTCCGGCCGCTTGAGCAGACCGAACGTCGGCGCCGACAGGGACCCTTCCACGATGTCGACGAGTTCATCGGCCTCGATCTCATGACCCGGCGGCTCCTGCAGGATGGCGGTCGTCCGGTTGCGTTGGTTGTGCGTGATGATCGGCACGCCATCCGGCCACTTCGCGATCTCCGGATGGGCCTGCAACAGGTCATCCCGGACCGTTTCCATGGCACACGGACAGGCGGTCATTCCGACGACCTCGACGCCGACCGAGCGCTCGACGTCCGGGGCCCCGCGCCGCGCATTCGCTCGCGCGACCAGGCGGTACGGCTCCAACGAGGTCCGGCCCGACGGGGACGTGCGCTCGAGGAAATAGTCGGCTTGCGCCCAGACCTCGGATGTCGTCGCATACTCGTGCCGCTTCAAGAGCGAGCGCGCGATGGTTTCCGTCAGTTCTTCCAGGCTGTCGACCGGTTCGCGCACCGAGCGATCGACGACCTCATTGATCGCCTCCAGGTTCCGCGAGAGATGCGACCCTTTCTGGTCCGGGGGCAGGTCGACGAACAGATCGAGGGTTGTCGTCAACGTCAGCGTTCGATTGGGACGACGGACCTGGACGGGCTTCACAACGCCGGTCACGCCGACCTTGTTGAGCCGGAACGAGTTCGTGACCTTCTCGCCCTGCACGTCCTTCGGGATGGGATCGACCCGCGGCGCCTTACCATCCCGTCGGCTTAAAACTTGCCGCTCCAACTGAAGGATGCAGTGGTTCCGTAACCGACCGTCCAGAGGATTTCGGTTACCTTCTCACTGCAGTGTTCGGTCTGGGGCGTCCCCCACGACTTGCACGATGACCTCGCGATGCCTCGGTTTGTTGTCGAGCTCGAGGAAGACGACCTGCTGCCACGTTCCCAGAGCGGCACCGCCGTCGACGACCGGGAGGGTGAGGCTCGGTCCGAGGAACGTGGCGCGGATGTGGCTGTGGCCGTTTCCGTCGTGCCACCGGCGCTCGTGCCCGTACTCGATCGACAACGGGAAGAGCCGATCCAGCGCCTTCGGGATGTCTTCGTCCATGAGGCCTGGTTCGAACTCGTTGGTGACAATCGCACTCGTCGACGATGGCGTGAAGACGCAGGCGAGGCCGTCGCGGACACCAGATCCTTCAATCACTTTCGCAACGCGGTCCGTGATGTCGATCGCCTGTACCCCTCGGCGGGTCTCGAGTGGAATCGTCTCCCGGTGAGTGACCATGGAGCCGGGATTTATTCGGCCGCGCAAGAAGGTTCGCGAGGGCGCGCGGAGTCAACCTTGTTTAAGGTTAGCCTCCCTCGATCCGTCTCTCCATCCCGGGAAAGAAAGAGGTCGCGAGGGCCGCTCCCCGCCTTTCGGCGGAGATCGCCCGAAGCCCTCGCGGGTGGGCGTTGGTTGGGGGGAGGATTGTTGAGCGTGTCTCAGCGGAGCCCGATGAAGCCGTCGTCGTTGAAGGCGACCGGGCCCACGTCCCAGGCCGCCTGAACCGTCTCGGGCGGCTGCACCTCCACGTGGATCGCGTGGTTGTTCTGCTCCTCGATCTCCTTGGCCGCATTCTCGACTTCCTCGGCAAGGGTCGTGAGGTACGACTTGGTCAGGTGGTCGACGACGCCTTGGACGATCGTGACGACCATGTAGCTGATGACTTGCATTGCTTCGTTGAAGGACATCTGGTCGGCGAACCGGTTCAGCGAATCGTTCTCGACCACGATCACGCTGTCCGCCTCGCGACGGAACTCCTCGAGCCCTTGTCGGGCGGCTTCTGTCCGACCTTCGATCTCGAACGGCAGGATCGCAACTCCGATCGCGACCGCACCGTTCGCGCGTGCGGCGCGAGCGACGACGGGAGCGGCTCCCGTCCCAGCGGCTCCACCGAGTCCCGCGACGACGAAGACGATGTCCGAGGAGAGCGAGTCCCGCAGGGACCCTTCCTGGTCTTCCGCAGACGCGCGTGCCCCGGCGATCCGGTCCTCGTCCGCCGATTGACCGAGCAGGATCTTCACGTCGCATTCGGCCTTCGAGAGCCCCGAGGGATCCGTGTTCACCGCGATTGTTTCCACGCCCTTGATGTCGCGGTCGTAGAGCGTGCTCACCATCTTGCCGCCCGCGCCCCCGACTCCGACGACGGAGATTTTCGGGTCCACGGCGTCCTCAAACAGGCTGCTGATGACTTCTTCGACGTAATCCCTGGGTACCATTTGTCCGGCCTCCACTCATCCTGCTACCGATCGAGGGAGGCCAGAAGGCAGTTCACTCCGCTGAAGGCGTGCATCCCATCCCTTCATGACCGGGTCCCATCCGTTCCCTTTTTCCGTCGTTCGGGGTGACTCCCTTCCGGCGTCCGCCACGCCTGTGCGATTCATGGAGGGATGACTCCGTCCTTGTCGCCCGTCGATACGGAGACGACCTTGCCGGTCATCTTGTCGACTTCTGTCCGGTGGTCTTGGATCTCCTTCACCCGATCCCGCGTGAACCACTCCTCGATGCTGCGGACGACCGCGTGCTCCCGACTCAGGAAGTAGCCGTCCGCCACGAGGCGGTCGATCAGTTCGAGGTAGTACCGCGGGATGCGGATCTTGACGGTGTCTCCGCCCTCGCGGATCGTCTGGATATACGCCTGGACCGCGTCGCGGACCAGCTGCGAGCGGTTCCCGTGCGACGTGCTCCCCTTCAGGAACTCATCGATCAGCTCGAGGTTTTCTTTCTCGAGCCGCAGGGTGATCCGCTCGTTTTCGTCCATCCGAATCCCTCGCCTGAACCACGGGAACAGGTATGACGAGGTCATACACCATTCCTCGCAATTTTCGGCGCGTTGTCCGCCGTATCCTGGGGCACGGTACATATAGTCTTTGTCAATTGTCATACGACGTAGGACAAAGGGCCTCCATCGCGTCTCAAAATTGTGCCTGGAATGGGCCTCGGATTTTTATTTTGTATGCCAAATGGAAGACGGCCCTGCGGAGCCACAAACCAGGGCCGGTGAACCCGCCGATTCCCCGCGAAAAGCTTTACGAGAATCGCTCCTATCTGCGCGCGTGCCCAAGAAGGCAGGCCGACGGAGCGGTCGCACGGCGAAGGCGCGATCACGCAGCGCCGAGACCCGACGGCACCGCGCTCGATTACGGGCGAGGCCCAAGCCCCGTCGCGCCGATGTCCGGCGTAAGAAAGGGCGCGCGCACGTGCCGCGCCGCGTGGTGGCAAAGCCCGGAGCGAGGACAGGCGACCTACGGCAGATCGAGGCCAAGTGGCAATCCGCGTGGGAGCGGGACCACGTCTACGTCGCGCGCGCGGACGTCGGCCGGCCGAAATGGTACTCCACGGTGCCGTACCCGTACATGAACGGGTACCAGCACCTGGGGTTCGGTACGTCGTTCCTGCGGGCCGAGTTCCAGTCTCGGTTCCGCCGGATGCTTGGGTACAACGTCCTCCATCCCCAGGCGTTCCATTGCACCGGCCTCCCGATCCTGGGCGCGGCGAAACGGATCGCGGAGAAAGAGCCGAAGCAATGGGAGATCCTCCGGGCGATGGGCATCCCCGACCGCGAGATCCCGAAATTCGCGGATCCGATGCATTGGATCGAGGTCTTTCCGGCCGCCACGATGGAGGACTTGAAGGCCCTCGGCGCAGCGGTCGACTGGACGCGTTCGTTCATCACGACGCCGCTCAATCCGCCATACGACGCGTTCGTGCGCTGGCAGTTCCACCGCCTCAAGGACGGGGGCTATGTGCGGATCGACAAGCACCCGGTCATCTGGTGCCCGAAGGACCAGGCCCCCATCGGGGACCACGATCGGCTCGAGGGCGAGGGCGAGACTCCGATGGAGTACACGCTCCTCAAGTTCCCCCTCGCCGACGGCCGCTTCCTCGTCGCGGCGACGATTCGGCCCGAGACCGTGTTCGGCCAGACGAACCTCTGGGTCGATCCGGACGCGGAATACGTGGTCGCGAGGGTCGGCGACGAGCGATGGATCCTCAATGACCTCGCGTCGAAGAAGCTCTCGGAGCAGGGGAAGTCGGTCGCGATCGAGTCGAGGATTCATGGAGCCGACCTGCTCGGCAAGGATGTGGTGGCTCCGGCGATCAACCGGGCGATTCCGATTCTGCCTGGTTCCTTCATCGACCAAGGGCGCGGCACCGGGATCGTGACGAGCGTGCCTTCGGACGCACCCGACGACTACGTCGCCCTGCGGGATCTGCAGCAGGACGATCGGCTTCTGACGAAGTACGATTTGGACGCAGAACGGATCCGCGCGATTCGGCCGATTCCGATCATCCGCACGCCGGGATGGGGACCGTTGCCCGGCGTCGAGATCGTCGACCGCCTCGGGATCCGGAACCAGGGGGACCAGGAGAAGCTCGAGCAGGCGAAAGCGGAGGTGTACAAGACCGGCTTCTACCGCGGTGTCCTCAACGAGAATTGCGGTCCCTACGCCGGCGTCCGAGTGGAAGTCGCCAAAGATGAGATTCGGAAGGAGCTGACGTCGAAAGGCCAAGCCGACGTGATGTACGAGCCGAGCGGCGTGGTCATCTGCCGGTGCATGACGACCGCGATCGTGAAGGTCGTGGACAACCAATGGTTCCTCTCGTACGCCGATCCCGCGTGGAAGGCGAGGGTCCACGAGGCGATCGCGTCGATGGACCTGTACCCGGAGCCCCTGCGGAAGTGGTTCGACTATGTGACGGACTGGCTCCGAGACTGGCCGTGCGCCCACCACCGCGGTCTCGGGACGATCCTGCCGTGGGACTCGAACTGGGTCATCGAATCCCTGAGCGACTCAACGATCTACATGGCGTACTACACGATCGCTCACGTCCTCCAGGACGGCGCCTTGCGGTCCTCGGTACCGTGGGCACAACGCCTCGATGATGGGTTTTTCGATTTCGTGTTCTTCGGAAGCGGCAGCGCCAAGGCCGTCGCGTCGCACCTCGGGCTGGAAGTGGAATTGATCGAGGGTCTCCGCCACGAATTCGTGTATTGGTACCCCGTCGACCTACGAAACACGGGGAAAGACCTCGTCCAGAACCACATGACCTTCTGTTTGTTCGCGCACACCGCCATCTTCCCGCGGGAGCAGTGGCCTCGCGGGTTTGCCGTGAATGGATGGGTTCGCATGGCCGGGCGCAAGATGTCGAAGTCTCGCGGGAACGTCTGGTACATCCGCGAAGCCGTGCGGGAATGGGGCGCCGATGTGATCCGGCTGACCGTCGCGAACGCGGGGGACGGCCTCGACGATCCGAACGTCGACATGGACTTCGCCGAGTCCGCGAAGGCCCGCATCGAGGAATGGCTCCGATTCGCCACGTCGAAGCACGCGACCCGCAAGGACCACCACGGCATCGACGCATGGTTCCTGAGCATCCTGAGCCGTTCGATCCAAGCGAGCCGAACCGCGATGGAGGGGATGAACTACAAAGCGGCGCTCCGCCACGGGTACTTCGACCTACAAGCCTCGTGGTCCTGGTACGTCCGGCGGTCCGAAGGCCGACCCCAGGTCGACGTCCTCCGGCGGTTCATCGACGTCCAGACGAAGTTGCTCGCTCCGTTCGTCCCTCACCTGGGCGAAGAGATCTGGCATCGCCTCGGGGGCGACGGCTTCGTGGTGAATGCGCAGTACCCGGAGTCGATCGCGGGCGAGATCGATCCGCGGGCCGAAACCGCGGAAGTCCTCCTCCAGTCGACGCTGGCCGATGTCCGTGAGATCCTGAAGGTCACCGGGATCGCGCCGAAGCGACTCGCCCTCTACACCGCGCCGGCGTGGAAGGTCCACGTCCACCGGATCGCTCGCGAGCTCGCCAAGCAAGGACCGATCCCGATGAACATGCTGATGGAACGAGCCCTTGCGGAACCGGGGATGCGAGAACGGGCGAAAGAGGTCGCCGCGTTCGCGAAGAAGCTCGCGGAGGACCTGCAACACGCGAAGCTGGATGAGCTCGATCGGTTTGGATCCGTGGACGAGTTCGCGATGTTCCGGGAGAACCCCGGCTTCTTGGAGAAAGAGCTCCGTGTGAAGGTCGACGTGTTCCGGGCCGACGATCCGAAACGCTGGGATCCCTCGAAGAAAGCGGACCACGCCGTCCCCGGACGGCCTGCGATCTACGTGGAGTGAGTCCATGAAGATTCGGCGGCCCTCGAAGCCGGAGGTGCCCTTCAAACGAAAACGGGGTCCGCCGCCGCAGGCGACGAAGCTCCTGCGGTATTCGCTCCTGTCCGGCGTTGTGTTCATGGTCCTTTTGGCCATCGTATTCCTCCCTCGGATGTTCCCTGATCAACCGCCGATTGAGATTGTCAGGAGTTTTCATTTCGAGACGCCGAACAACCGGACGCAGATCTACGTCGACAGCGTGACCGTCTCGCTCGACCTCGCGAAGTTTCGCGCGAACTTCACCGTCGCACAGAAAGGCAAAGGGGTCGAATTCGGCAACCTGAGCCAAGGCCTCTTGGTCGGAGCAAACGCGACGTTCCGGTTCGTGGACGCAAGCGCCAACGGCCTGCTGGATCCCGGGGATTATTTTCAGGTGTCCCCGCCACCGACGGGTTGCTATCGGCTACAAATATTCCAGCTCGACGTCCGTCAAACCGTGGGATTTCTGGAATGGGGGGCGTGCCCCGGCGCAACGTTTAACTGAACTCGGTCAATAGGCGCCGCCGCGGGCCTGTAGCTTAGCTAGGTAGAGCGATCGGCTCTTATCGGCACGCTCCATCGGAACGTCCGAGGGACACCGATAGGTCAAGGGTTCGAATCCCTTCAGGCCCGTAGAATCTTTCTGCACAAAGGATTTGTACCTCACGTGCCCCGAAGCTGGTCGTTCTCCGGCTCTTCCGACTGGTCCTCGACCCTCCCGTTTCCGAATGGCCCGGAAGCCGTGCGGCCGAGGGACTTAGCGACCAGACTAATGGCCGAGAGAGCGAGGGCGAGTATTCCGGCTCCCCCGATCAACGTGAGGACCAAGTTCTCCGTAGAGGTATCGCGGTTGTAGTAGCCGCTGCATAAATATGGGTTGGGGACGTCGATTCGCGAATACGCCACCCCCGGGGTGCATGTTGGTATGTTCGCAAAATATGAAGAGACCGCGGCATACACGATGAAAATGACGACGGCGACAAGAATTCCAATAACCTCATTTCGGAACCGCAATAAACTCTACCCTCCTGGAGCTCCAAATGGGAAATCGAGGACAACACCTTCGCCCGCGGGGTAGTCGCAATCGCATCGGCCCGTGCCGATACCGTTTGGCGCGTCCGTATCCCTGAATGCGTACACCTGACCGCAAACCCTTCCATCGTGTGGCTGGTGAGCCGCGCCACGAATTCCGCAGCGCGGGCACAGATTCGATCTCCCTTGCACGAGCGATGCTTGCGATTCCCGCCGCGATCGGACCGATTGCGACAAGGAAAATGGGACTGCCGGAGAAAAAGGTGCCCAAACTCATGGGCAGGCCGATGGAGATGAGCGCGATGCCTTTTCGGATTGATGGCTGGGCCATGAGCCGCCAGTCCCGAGCATGGAGTGATTGTGTTTGCGACTCCATAAGGGTTTCCGGCGAAGGCGGCGTGTCCGTCCTCGCCTGGCGGCCTGGGTGGTGAACGTGGGCTTCGACGACGTAATCCGAACACAAGGGGGCTTGCGGCCTTTTCCGTGGGTTTGGGCAGGCCCTACGAGGCCCAAATTGAGGATTCGCTTCTCCATAGGAATGGTCCCTTCAGGCCCGTAGCTTCAATCTGCGCAAAGGACTTGAGTCCGGACTGCCTCAGCCAACCCAAGTGGAATCCGTGAGCGACCGGGCAACCCTGGTGATCGTGGTTTCGGTGGCGGCGAGCGCGGTGGTGATTCTTTGGTTCATGCTCGCCCTTGGTTGGATCCTGCATTGAGAAGGCAATGCGGGGACGGGCGATTCGAGTTCTGGGTTGCTGCCGAGTTTCGGCGAACGAACTCGATGATTGGCTCGGGGCCGTCGGATTCGTGGCATTCGCTTCGCGGGATCCTTCAGGCCCGTACCAACCCCTTAGAATCGGGTTCTGCGGCAACCGACGAGCTTGCGGACCTTGCCGTAGGCCCGCAGGCATCTGTCCCACTGTCTGACAGTGTGCCGCTGCTTCGTTCTAGAAATCGAGGAGCGGTAGACTCGCTGAGGAACCCGCCGGAGGGCTCGGGTCCCACAGGCCGAGCCGATGGAGGGAGGTTTCTGTAGGCGACCAGAAAGGGCAAAATTAGGGTGCGCTGGCACGCCTCTCTTGGGTTTTTCAGGCGCTCGAGATGCCTCAGTTGTCGGACCCCTCGCCGACGAGGGTGTCAATCAGGTGGGCGACGTTCGGCGATCCCCACCCGGTCGTCAGGTCGTACCCCGGCCCGGCGTTGAATCCGTTGAATCCATGCAGGCCTGCGGTGTCGCTGTTCTCGCCCACCGTGATGTCGTGGAACGACGTCTGCAGCTCCGAGCTGCTCAAGCCGTAGATCATCGGGTTGACGAAGCCGACGGGACCATCGTTCGCTTCGTTCAGCAGCGCGATGATCGCGGCCCATGCCGGCGAGGAAGCGCTCGTCCCTCCGAACACGGCCCAGACGCCGAGGAACCCGAGGAACGCCAAGAAGCCACCATGGATTTGAGCATTGAAGGCGACGTCAGGCGTCAGTCGGCCCGAAGCTTGGACCGTGCTGCCGTGTAGGGGTTTGAAGCTTTGAGGCAGGTCGGCTTGGTAGGATGGCCGCGAGTAGAGCGAGCTTACTCCGCCACCCGTCGATGTCCCAAGGCCGAAAACGTGGAACTCGTTCCACGCAGCCTCTCCGCCATAACCGACCGGGACGCAGCTCGACGGAACGCCCGGTCGGACGGCCGTCCCGCAGCCGTTCGGGCCACCGTTGATCACGACGAGACCGGTGCTGCAGTTCGTGTTCGCGGCGCAACCGAACGTTCCGCCGGGACCCGGCGGAGCCCCGTATTGGCCACCGTACGGGTTGCCTTGTGTCCCTCCGGCCGCGAGGTTCAGCGGGTTTGTGGACGGCCATGAGGGTGTCAGTTCCTTGGTGCCGAGGACCCGTGCATCCGTGTTCGCACCGTCGTCACCGGAGGAGGCGATGATTGTCCAGTGGTTGTGGGTGGCGATCGCGTACGCCGTGTCCGCGTTCGCCTTGATTGTCGGGTCCGTCGCAATGCATTGGTTGTTCGCATTGACGGCCAGGCAACCGACCAGGTCGTCCGGTTCCCCAAAGCTCTGCGACATGATGCTCCCTCGGAGCGCGGGCTGAGACACCACCGCGAGTTCGGCGGCGTTGAAGCTCGCGTCGAAGCAGTCGTTGGCGACCGCTAGGACGATCTTCGCTCCGGGCGCGAGACCGTGGGACATCGTCACGTCGAGCGTGGTCTCCTCGGCCCAACCGGTTGCACCGCAGAGCACCGCGTTCGGCGCGTTGGTTAGGTCCCCGATCGTCTTTACGGGGCAGTTGTCGCTCGCAGATCCCGTCCACGTGGGTCCGCAGAGGATCTTGACCATCGTCGCCGACAGGCCGAAGGTTGTATCGAACAGGTTCAGGTCGCTCTGAATCGTTGGGCTACCGAACGCGTCGACGATGACGATCGTCGAACCGCTTCCGTCGAGCCCGTGGTCTCCCGGCGCCGACGGGAAGTTGTACGCCGTCTTGAGGAAGCTAGGCGGATAACAGATGATCGTTCCCAGAGACCTGCTGAAGCAGAACGGGACTCCGCCAACGGGCGCGTTTGGATCGAACGAGGCGGGTAGCAGCGTCACGTCGGGATTGACACTGACGCGGCTGATCGCTCCGATTACCGTCGTCGAGCCGATCGCGAGGGCCGGGGTCGCAAGCAATACGAAAACGAGCACAGTCGTAAATCGAGCAAAAAGGAACTTCTCCATAGGGGCCCGGGGAGCAGGACGCAGTGTTTAACGATTTCCCCGAATGGCCCTCGCCGCGAGGGGCAGCCAGGTTGCGCTATTACCGATTTTGATTGCCACGCGCGCGCGATCAGGAGTAGGAGCAGATTGGCTTCAGTTTGCTGATCTCCTCGGGGGCGTGTTTTCAAGGGGCCCTTGTGCTCGAATCTCACCCGCGGTCCGAAGGAACGACCGGATGTCCGCATCGGTGCCTTGTCCCTCGGCTTCCGGCGCGATTCCGTCGACGAGGATTCCGCTCAGGAGGCTTCCGAACGTCGTGACGATTTGGCATCAGATCGGCTGGTGGCCGTCCGCCAGATTTTTGTGGCATTCTGCTTACAAGACCCTTCAGGCTCGTCAACAGGCTAGTTCGGCCGCAGAGCGCTAAAGAAAGCCACATGGACTTTCGTCGTTTCGAAGGGTCTTATCGCCCGGATGGCCTCTCGTCGGAACTTCTCGCGGATGTGGGGGGACATCGCCAGGTACTCGTCGAGCCTACCCCACATTACGCTTGGCTCCAGCCACGCCCGTGCCGGAATCGACGCTTCGAACGTTTCCGTGGAATGCCGCGCCGCGGTGAAGCCGGCGACCTCGAGGAGATGTGCGTCCCAGACGGGGGCCTTCTTCGCTTCTTTCGAGGCCAACGATCGGAGACGGCGGGTCTCGGATAGCTCGGGGCCTGGGCTGCGCACCTTGTACTTCTCAAACACCTTCTCAAACACCCGTTCGAACTTTTCCGAGGACGGGTCATCCCCCGAATCGGCTTCAGTGCAATGGCAAAATCGCCCGCCGGGCACCAGGACCCTCCGCCATTCCACAAGCGCGGTCAGGACATCCCACGGTGTCTCCGGCTGACCGAAGCAGGAAACCACTGCGTCGAACGAGCCCTGGGCAAACTCCACAGATGCGGAGTCCATTAGCCGAAACTCCAGCGCTGAGAGCCCCGACTTTGCCGCATTCTCCCGCGCTTTCTTTAGCATCTTGGGAGAGCTGTCGACACCGACGACCCGCCCCGTTTTCCCGACGCGTCGAGCCGCCGCAAACGCGGCCCCCCCGGTCCCTGTGCCGACGTCGAGCACCCTGTCGCCCGACTTCACCTCTGCGAGATCGAGGAGTCGGTCCCGTATGGGGAACATGGCCGGCACATAGTAGCGGTCCCAGACGTGTGCAACGCGGTCGTTCCATTCCACCAAGAGCCGTTTGTAGGCTTCCTTTTCCGCGTGCCTCATCGCGCCCCCCCAGTCGAGGACCTTCCCAGCATGCGCGTGGCTGAAGATAAGTCTAGCTCGAACTGGGTTCCGGAATTGGCGTTTCGGTCCGGTGCTCCGGCTCGAAAACGAAGGGATATCCAGCGTGATTCCTTATTATAGTCCTCGGACCTACGATTGGAAGCGACGAGGTTGCGTTGGTCGACACGAGCGAGGATCGGGCGATAGGAATCGCAGGCGTCGGCAAGATGGGATAGGACCCGCGGGGGCGGACGGCACGCAGGAGTCAGACAGAACGCGGATACGGAAAATTATCGCTGCCGAGTACGATGGTCTCGCCAGGGTGTGGGACCGTTACTTCGTACCCGCAACTGAGCCGATGCGAGCGAAACTAATTGAGCTGGCTCACATTGCTCCGGGTGAGAAGGTCCTCGACATCGGGACGGGCACAGGCGCTGCCGCCCTCGCCGTGGCCCACCGGGTCGGAGATGCGGGCTCGGTGCTCGGGATCGATGTCTCGCAGGGAATGCTTGAACAGGCCCGGGCCAAAGCCGTGAGATTGCGATTGCGAAATGTGCAGTTTCGCAAGATGGACCTTACCTCCCTCCGGCTCCCAGGGGAATTCTTCGATGCACTCATTTCATGCTTCGGAATCCCCGACAGGGCCGTCGACCCCATGGCTGCCCTAAAGGAATGGTGGAGAGTTTTGAGACCCGGAGGTCGCCTCACCTTCTGCGAAGGGACTAGCGACTCTCCTGCCGAAAAGACCTTCGCGAAAGTCTTCAGAAAGTACAAAGTCAAGGCACCGGGTCCAGCGTTGGCCGAGCAAAGGCGACTTGGTAAGCTGATATCGGAGGAGGCCCAGCGGCTCCCCTCGATTGATCCCGCGAAACCCGAGATTGCGACGCGCCTGATGCGTGAAGTAGGCTTCGAGAATGTGCGCGTTGTCTCGGAGACGTTCAGGAACCTTGTACCGAGCGCTCGAGCCGCAATGGATCGGCTCCTGACCATAGACTATTCCTCCGAATACGCCGAAATGTCTCCCAGCGTTCGGAGCGGGTTCCGACGAGACGTCCTGGAGGCTCTTCGGCCCTTCGAATCTTCCGCGGATTTCATGCGGGCGGAGACGACCTTTTTCTTTGGCGAGCGAGGGAGTCCTGCACCTGGTAGGGAACCCAGACAACCCTAGCAGAGCGATTGCCTCGTAGCCGGAGGCAGGAGTGCTAGGGGGAAGGGGCTTGACGCATTGGTAAGGCGAAGGTCCCCGGGTCTCGAACCCCCTCCGTGTCCGGTCTTCCGCTGGATTCAGCCCATCATGAGGGCTCTTAACGCCCTAGGATTCGTGGCATTCCCTTCACGGGACCCTTCAGGCCCGTAGCCTCCCGTTGCATGGCGGCTAGAATCGTGACGAAAACTACGCTCGTGGATGGGGTACAAGGATACATATACTAGGCGACTGCATATAGTGACCGTCATGGTGCAAGTTGCCAAGGTTCCTCGGCCGAAATACGCGAAACCGGGAGCCAACCCGACGCTCGAGACGATCGAATACGTTCTCGCCGCCCTTCAAAAGGCGGATGGCCCTGTGAGCCGCAACCGGCTCCTCGCGACCCTCGGCGGCTGGGGCCATTCCACGACGCGTCAGAGCCTGAATGCCGCGGTGAGCTTCCTCGGGGACCAAGGCACGATCGCCGAAGGAAGCAAAGGATTGATCTGGGTCCCAGAAGCCCCGCAGGAACTCCTCGAGGCGATTCGCAAGGGGCCACGGCTGTAATGGGCCTGCGGGCCGCGGACATCGTCTTGTCGTCCTCCGCCTCCAAGTCCCTCGAAAATCTCGAAACGGGGTCGGACCCAAACTCGGCGTCCATTGCGCGCAGGATTCGTGCCCTCAAACCGATCCTCCTTTCGGATTGCCTTCACGGCGAGGTCGTCAAGAAGGACCGGATTCCGAGGCCCCTGAAGGACAAACATGGAGTGGAGAACCTATTCGTGGAGGACTTGCCCTCGTTTTGGCGGCTCCTCTACACGATTGCGCGTGACAGAGGGGTGCGGCACATCGTTATCGTAGAAATTGTCGATCACGAGATGTATGACGGATGGTTCGGAAGGCGGGGCCGCTAGCCTGGGTGCGGATCCGTTCAGGCCCGTTCCATCTTGAATCGGAACGAGCTGCGGGTGACCATCCCGCATCTCGACGCAAACGGAACCCAGATCCAGAATATCCTGCTCCAACTCAACGCGGCGATCACCGAGGCGAAGAAGGCCGCTCTCCGGTCCGGCCCCAGGTGATCATCGCGCCGACCAAATGAGGGAATCGCGCCGCGAAGCGTCAAGCTTGTCTAGCTATCGCATAGCTACAGGTGCCGTCATAACGCAACGCGCGTCCAGGCACAAGTTCAATGTTGTGTCGCTGGGTGTAGGTATCTGGATCCGGCTGATCGTCTGAGGGGGGATACCAAAGCCCTTTTCCATGTCCATGACATCGGTGTCGTGGCCCTGCTTGTCGGAGAGCGATTTGCGGGCCGTAGCTCGGGGGTCCGGATTGGATGATCCAGCGCGCGGAGCAGGCGAACATCGTCGGCCTGCGGTCGAAGGATTTCGTCCAATGGGTCGGGGAGAATATCGACGCCCCGATGAAACGCGGCCCCGGTGGGGCTGTCCTCGAGAGGCTGAAGGCGGGCCTGGTGGGCGAATTCTTCAACTGGGCGAAACGCAACTCGACCTGGCCGTTGGTGTTCGGCATCATGTGCTGCGCGATCGAGATGGCCGCGACCTCGGATCCGCGGTACGACGTCGAGCGGTTCGGCGTCATTTACCGGTCTTCCCCGCGGCAATGCGACGTCCTCCTCCTGAACGGTCCGATCTCCTTGAAGCTCCGTCCCGCGGTGCGCCGCCTGTACGAGCAGATGGCGGAACCCAAGTGGGTCATCGCGATGGGCGAGTGTACGATCTGCGGCGGTCCTTACTACGACTCCTACTCGGTGGTGAAGGGATCGTACACGTTCGTCCCGACAGACATCTTCATCCCCGGCTGTCCGGTCCGCCCGGAAGCCCTGATCGACGGCTTCCTGAAGCTCAGCGCGAAGATCAAGGCCGAACGGACCGGCTGGGTGCGGACGAAGAAGGGGCGCCTCGTCAGCGCGCGCGAGGGCCAGCTGATGGACATGCAGAAAGGCGAGTACACGTATGAAGTCCCCCAAGTCCGAAGCTGAGCCCCGCGGCAAAGTCGGCGCGGTCGTGGATTGACGGTGTGGGCCCCTTCAGGCCCGCTTGTCTTGAAGGGGTTTGCACCTTCGATCTGTGGGATCCTACGTCAGTTGGCCTCGCGAATTCTTGCCCTTGTCCCCACAACCCCGCTCCCACCCAAGCGCGTGAGGTCGTGGGTGATTTGTCGGCAGATCAGACCCCTCCCCAATCCGCCCGGATTCGCCGCGTGGCTCCAGCGCCCATCCCGTCGGCCTAGGACGACCTCGTTCTTGCCCTTGAGTCAACCCTCGCGGGCCAAAGCTCACGAAAAAAGCCACAACGGACGAAGCTGGGGGCCACGGGTGAGTATTATAGGGCCTTCGCAGTGACGGAGGAGCCTGTGACGAAATGGCCCGCAAAAAGAGACGAGGTCGAATACGACGTGCTGCGAGTGAGCGTCAACGTGCGCACCAACTGACTCTTGATGCCCCGACATGGAGAAACTTGAGTCGGTTGGCACGACTCCATCGCACATCGCGGTCAGCGATCGTGCGGAGGCTCATCGCTGAAGCAGTGACACGCCAAAAAGCGGCCGAAGAGCGAGGCATGGAGTCTCGACTACCTGATGCTCGTCCATAGTCCAGCCGTTTCCCGACACTTTGGACTTGGGTTCGAATCCGATCAGGCCCGTTTCACTCCAGACCAGCTTTCCAAATTGACTCAAAACCCTTCGTACAAATCACCCCCGCGTAACTTTCTTCAGGGCACAGCAAGACCGCCGACGCCGTCTCACTAGCTCGCGTCCTCGACTCTCTTCAAGACTCGAAGCGCCGTGAGGGTGATCCACTTGCTCGGCTCCCCCGCCCGCTCCAGGGCGAGCGGCATCACTTTCTTCCTCACGGCCCCGCGACCACTTCCCGGCCCTTCGTCAGGATGAATCCGGTCGAGAAACCAGGTCCCGTCGCGCTGCCGCTTCTCGCGAAGGATTCGGAGAGGGGGCCGGAGGCGACGATCCCGGGCATATCCGAGTCCCGTGAGGACGTCGAGCCCTACCAGCAGGTCGTAGTAGTAGTGCGTCGGGTAGTGGAACCGGAACCAAGGAGCGTACCGTCTCCCCTCCTCGAAGAGCTTCCGCTCGAGATAGAACTCCGCACCTCGCGAGATCGACCGCTCCATCGCGGCGGTCCGATTCGCCTTCGGAACCGACGCGAACGCGGCCAACGCTTCCCAGCAGTCGAGGGTCCCGGGCTTGCCGGCGGCACAGTTCCAGCCCCCGTCCTCCCGCTGGTCCTCGATCATCCAGTCGTAAAGCTTCCGGACCCGGCGATCCTCGCCATATCCGAACCGCG